>JGI24021J15306_10000232_pt1 | contig 35981 bp, 18 predicted proteins | sample Ectturendosymbi1_FD_15306 | JGI IMG/M metagenome (IMG submission 15306)
TTACAATATACAATTACGCGTAAGGGAAGTAAAAAAACCTGAAGTTCACCTAAAGCACTAATCTATCCATTCAGGGTTCCAATTGAAGCCGCGAAATGCTCTGTGGAGCCTTAAGTAGATCTTGGTGACGCGCAAAAGCATTGTCTAGTTGTTGAAACCTTTTCAATACCTCTTGCAGCCCATACAGCTAAAAACAGAAAAATTTTGAACTGCATGACCTCGACGTTAATTTCGTGATCCCCTCACTCCTAGCACGAGGAAGCAATGAAGTGCAGCTCTACTGTATTTTTTTTTTCTTCTAAAGCTACCAAGTAGTAAAAAATTTAGCGTTTTCGCTGAACAAAGCTCTCGTATTTTCACTACCAGTTATCGAGTGTCCAGCACCGACAATCATTGCCCCAGCCAGCACTGTACCTGGTCGAAGAGACAGATGGGTGGTCGACGACAAAATCCGCTACTTGTGTCCTACTGGCTATAGGTTAGTCGGAAGTAGCGTCATAACGTGCCTTGATACCGGAAGATGGTCACCTAATCCGCCTTCTTGCGCAGGTATGTATAGAAACGTTCTTTGATGATTAAAACGTTTGATCTTGGCTATTATATTTCAAGTGTTTTATTTGGCTGGAAAAAGTGATTGGTTCTAATTTTCAGTTTATGCTCCCACCAATGTTATTTTGTGGCATTTAGAAAGGCGTTTATTCCAAGACTATCATTCAAAAGTTTCCCGTCTGAGTTAAAATGCTTAAAAATTTTAACAAGTGCTTACGGGGCACATAGCCGCATAAACTGATCAGATGTTTAAAGCTGGCGACTTACCACTCTGAAACCTTTGCCTTGAAGAAAAACTCTGTCTTTTCAATCTTGAGCAAATTCGAATCTTCAACATGTCTTCCCACACAGATGTCGACGAATGTAGTGACTCGTCACTGAACTTTTGTGGGACTGAAGCGACATGCGTGAACAACCCTGGAAGCTACACTTGCACCTGCAATGACGGTTATGTCGGGGACGGTTTTATTTGCTCTGGTAAGTGGCTGTTCGTGCGGAACGCGTTGTGTTAATATTAGTGAACTTCAGAAAGTAACCAAATCAACTTGTGGCTCGCGCAAGTACTTGATTTATTAAAAGCGCAGGTTACGGCTCAACTTAGAATGTTTGTTTGATCATTCTTTTTTTCTTATTTTTCTTTGTTTCTTATGGGCGTTTGTGTAAACAAGAATAAAATAATTGCAGCAGTTACAATAAACAATTCCATTTGATCGGCAAACCACCTGATCAATGAGGGTCTTAGTCGTAATTGAGACAACGAAGAAAATATTACCTCTGCAAAGTGAGCTGCACTAGTAGATCAGATATCATGACACAACAGTATTTCTTGTGAAATTAACCACCAGATACATAGTAACAAGGGCGCAAGTTTTGGATCAGTTGCGTATATTTTTCTATCTACATCTATAAAAGAAAGGTCATGTAACACCTAACCAGATATATAAATTATTTTAACGAACACGAAGAATGTGAATTTTGACTCCCAGCTTGGTAAAAAACAGCTGTTTGTACTTCAAAAATATCAGCTTTGCATTTAAAAAAACTGGACGTGAAAAACTGTTTGTTCAGCTGTCCACTGTAAGCGGCCGTCCAAAATTGACTTCGGGACAGTGGTCTTGGTCGGCGGTTCAACGGTTATGGGAAGCTCAAGGATGTACACTTGCAACAGTGGCTTTAGTTTGGTGGGCGTCGCCAGCTCAACGTGCCTCAACAGCGGTGTGTGGTCAGACTCGCCTCCGACTTGCGTCGGTAAGTCAAAATATGTCTTGGTGCAACAGTTTTGAGTGAAACTCTGCGCAAACCTTGAAAACTTCGTTCAACATGCTCACCTCTTTTCCAAACCCAAATGTATGAGATAAAAGTCCCTACGTAGATCACGATTTTCCGTAGGCAGGTGTGATTGACACTTGAAACAATCTACGCCCGAAGGAGTCTCCAAGCAACGGCCCGCGGACCAAATCCGGCCCGCAATGCCATTCCATCCGGCCCGCGAAGCCATTTCATCTGGACACAAAGACATTTCGTCAATAATAAAAGATAATACAATTACCAAATAGTGTTGAGTTTTGGTAGAATTTAACCCTATATGTGAGAGTCATATTACGTAAGATGTCCGCACCTCGAACTGTTGTGTAGTAGCTTAAGCGGCCCTCTGACATAAAAGTTTGGAGACCTTTGATCTACGGCTTCCTTTCACGTCTGTTTGCTTCGCGTTAATATTGATTCGTCCTCTAATTTATTCATGGCTGAGGGTCGCTGAACAAGAATGGATTTAACCGACAGTTGGATTTTTTACATGTGCGTGCTGTTTGCAAAATTCTGACATCAGTTAAATGCTTACAGCCCAATAGAAAAGGCGAAGTTTTCGGCAAAACACTTCACGAGCTATAGTTTCTTTTAAATAGAACTTGAACGTGATGAAAACCTAGTGCAAACTAAATTGTGGCAAAACATCATTCTGAAAGTGCTTAACTTTTAGTGATTCTTTTAATGGCATCGTAGTTCAATACTTTGACACACTCTGTAAGAATGAAGCAGTTTTGCAAATTAGAGCCTGCATCGATCGGTTCGGTCGAAAATTTTATAAGTTCCGGGTAAAAACCCCACTAGCTCTATTGTGAAAACGTTGGCCATGAATGACCCGGCCAGCGCTCTTTGACTGACGTGCTCGCGGTTACTTGGTTTTCTTCCCATACATGCACTGCACACCTTCCCCTAGATGCCAAGCTTGTGCGCGATTACCAGCTCCCTGAGAAACCAGCTTATTTTGCATTGGCCGTCCTGACCTGGCCGCTCTGTTGTAAGAACCGGGTTTTAAAATATTTAGAGCGGAACGTGTACCGTGTTGGGCCTGACTCACGACGGGTCGGGTCATAAAGAAGCCAATCCTTGCTGGTCTCTGCTGTAGGTTTTGCGAAGTTTGTAACTACCGGCAACAGCACGAAACTCCATATTTCGCACTATAGCGAGTTGTTGCGTAGATATTATGAACTTAACGTCGATGTGGAAACGCTTTGTGTTGCAAAGACAAACAAAAAGTTTCGCGCAACTGCTACGATTGCTGACTCCTGAAGTTGCGCAGGACTTTAGCTTTTGTGCTTACTTCTTTCCAGATGTCGACGAGTGCAATCGACAAGACAAGCCTTGCCACAGCAATGCCAACTGTGTGAACTCACCAGGCAGCTACGAATGCACTTGTCAGTCTGGTTACAGCGGCAATGGAGAGTTCTGCAGCAGTACGTTGTTTAATAGTTTTTTCGTTTGCGTCTAAATAAGTGGATATTAGCAATCGCTGAAGGAAGTACTTTTCACAGTTTCTCGCGTTTCTTGAAGTTTTAACTATTGTTTTGAAAAACCAGCGAAATATAACTTTTGCTCTTAAAAGATTGTCTGCAAACCTGACTGAACACACGTTGTGCGAAAATTCATTCTATCGCAAAACAGATGATGGCCAATCGATGTGCAATTAAAGTGGTTTTTGAGCTTTCGTTATGTGGGTTGAGCTTATAACAGAAATTCATGGAACCCGATCGCATGCAGGGTGAGCTTGCTCAAGGCCTCCACTCTCCCTAGGAGGCCTTGGCTTGCTTCTCTCTCTGGGACATAAACCGTGAGGTCTTTCGAGGCGACGGGTCTGCAGACTTGGTAGTTTATTCATTGCTGGCGGGGTTTCCTGTTTTTCAACTTTGTAACAAAGCGTCTAATTTCGGATTGTGAAGCCCATCCAGACGTGACACCCAGACCGATGTCAGGGTTGAAACATATATGATTGTTAATTTGTTTTATCGCAGGATAACAATTCGGTGTGCCGTTCCTTCAGTTCTCATTAACCAAAAGTATCCTGAGAGAGCGGTTAAAGTTACAACACACCCCTGGTATTTGTGATCAGCCAATTTTAACTTGACTATTTTGCGCGACGATAGAGAGGGAATGCCCGTCGCTTGTCGCCCCTGACAACGGCGCGCTGCAACCCGCTGCCAAGAGAAGATGGGTCTTCGGTGACGAAGCACGCTTTTCATGCGACAGCAGCTTCACTTTGGTGGGTGACGAAGCGTTGACTTGTCTCCAGACGGGAGTGTGGAGCAATTCTCCAGCCACTTGTGAAGGTTGGGCTTGTGTGCAGTATCACTGGTTGCAATCACGATGCGTAATTCCTGTTCAAACGCAATGTGTGAAGCGATGTGCGTTACTGCGTTATCGAGGTTTGCGGAACTGTCTGTATCACGAAGCATACTTGAACGAAAAGCGAAGAGAAACGTTCGAGTGCGAAGTATTAAAATCTTCGGAATTTTTTTAACTGCACAATTTTGGAATACAACTCATAGCACCTGTTTCACGGTGAAAAAAATCTTTAAAGCCGTTTGTAAGTTTAACACGGTACTTGCATCATTTCTTTGTATGGGAAGCGTACTTGTAGTTGGTAACATACAGTTTACTGCTTTGATAATACATCGTCTCTTTGTGATAAACCAACATTACCCACTATTACTTTCTCCTATTGTTTATTTTAACGTGTCGCAGATAAATATGTTAAGACAGCTTACTCCTTGTGCTGTAATGCAAAACACCCGTTTCGAAACATGTTTGAGGTGAAGCGTGTTGTTAAGCCGATGTCGAAAAATGCAACTAACAGCGTTTGATATTTTTCCACCAGACGTCGATGAATGTGCAGATCCAAGCAACAGCCCTTGTCACAGCAGTGCTGTTTGTGATAACACTGTTGGCAGCTATCTATGCACGTGTTTGAGTGGCTTTACTGGAAATGGAACAACCTGCACTGGTAAGCTTGTGATAACAGCACTGCCATTTCTAGTCTTTGCTAGTAACTTCTTTCAATTCAGTAGTTGAATAGTCAGCAACACAAAATAGTTGAGAGCAGTTAAGAAAAACTTTCGGTAGTCAATCGACAAAAGCTCACTAAGTTGGCTGTCGTATTTTATGCACTGTGTGTCGTCACTTTTTGAGAGTGCGAGAAAGTGTTGTCTGCCATATTTCATTTTATTTTGAAAATAAATATTTCTGTTAAAAGCTTTGCGTTTATTTAAAACTTGTTTTGTGCTTCTGCTGCTTGCAGAGCTTGTGTGCGATGCCATAGCAGCTCCTCAAAACGGATTTCGCTCTAGTGACGAAGAGGAGTTCAGTCCAGGGGAATCGGTTACATTCAGCTGCAAGACCGGTTACCAAATTCAAGGCAGAGTCAAACTGACTTGCTTGTCCGGCGGAACGTGGTCGGGTAGAGCGCCGACCTGCGTTGGTGAGTGAGTGGCAAGCAACTTTTCGGCGTGCTCTGGCGTTAATTTGGCGCACACCATCACAAGGCAGATTTAGCGGGTTGATTCGCGCTCGACAGAACTGCCTGCGCATCTGATGAGATAAACCAATCGGCAAAAGTATATTTTAATGCAAACGTTTTATTTTTTGTTTTATTCCAGACACCAACGAATGCACCACCAGCGCTCCGTGTAATGAATACGCAACTTGCACCAATACTGAAGGCAGCTACACTTGCGCTTGCAACCGGGACTTCGTTGGCGACGGAATATCGTGCACCAGTGAGCGACCGGCTTTTACTTTTCAGTTGATAGCAAAAAGGCACCTGAAACTACACATAACCCGACGAGCAAGTTGTTGTCTCTTTCCAAATTCTCTCTGAGCAGAAAGGAGTCCACCGCGATATTTTGGGCAATTTACTGTACAAAATTACGGCGGCCCAGCTTAAGGTCCGAACTCGCCGACTTCACCGCGCACACTCTGAAGCAGGTTACTTTGCACCTGTCGCAAGAGCGCTGGATTTCCTTTTTTCTTTGCAGAAATCACCTGCAGCGCACTGAACGGCATCGCGAACGGAGCGTTCCGACCGAACCTGGGCGATCGCCAGTACAGCGTCGACTCTGTCGTTCGATATTCCTGCATTCGCGGATACAAGCTCCAAGGCCAGGCTGTTCGTACTTGCGTCAATCAGAACAATGCTGGCCTCTGGTCTAGCGCCGAACCATCCTGCGTCGGTAAGCAAACCCATGCAACTGTGAACGTCCGTCGCTGGTATTTGTTTCTTACGGAGATTTGTCAGTCAAGCAAGTACTCTCCAAAATGGGGGCAAGCAAGGAATCTACCGGCAAATGTTTAATAGATGATCGATTTCCTATTAAACTTTTGCCGATAGATTCCTTGCGTACCCACTGGGGAGAGTACTTACTTTAATGTAGATGTGTGCAAAGTTTGAATCATTGCAAATAGATGAAAGCAGAGCATAGTCCGCTGACTCCTCGAAAACTTACAGAAAACCTAGAGCGTTTAACTGTGAGGTGTGTCAGGTTGCATTTTTTGACGCATCATTCATTGACTGCAATGGCACCTGCAGATATCAACGAGTGCGCAGATGACCCTTCCCCGTGCGACACGAACGCACAGTGCGCGAATTCGCCCGGAAGCTACTCCTGCACTTGCAACGAGGGATTTGCGGGATCCGGGATCTTCTGTGAAGGTTCGAAACTTTTGAAAGCACGTTATGATTGTATTGCAGCTCTTGCGAGATGACACTTTTTGTAATTATTTTCTTTGTAGTAGTTATCTGCATTTGTCCAAACTTTGAAGCGAGACAAGAAAATATTTGCTTATTACTCAATATAATTTGTAGTTGAAATATAGCAACGTGTGGTGATTTTTCCGATGAGTAAACAATAATTACTTTTCCCTCAATAGCCATTCAATGCAGAAGACCAGATGCTGTCCGTCACGCAACGATGAGCCCACGCAAAGTAAATTATGCGGTGGACGAGAAGGTTACCTATACATGCGCCGATGGATACCAGATGTCAGGAGAAGCCGTGCTGACTTGCCAAGCCTCACAAACCTGGTCACCATCAGTGCCGTCGTGTTCAGGTAGACGCAGTCGAATCGCTTAAGAGGGTGAATTGTTTTCGAAATTATGGAAACTTCTTGTCACTGAAACGCGTCGTATACTTCAAGAACAAAGCTTGAGGATCCAGCAGTTTGAACGCGAGAGAAGCTTTCCTGACAACCACAGAACACTTTTGGTTTAAGCAACTGCTTTTGGCAAGCCGTGTTCGCATGTTTTCCCGCGGTGCAAAGAAGAACTTTTTCAACGATTTTTTATTCCTGATTTTTTTGCAGATATTAACGAATGCTCAGACCCTAGCCTCAACTCGTGCGACCAAAACGCGTCGTGCTTGAACGAACCAGGAAGCTACACGTGCACCTGCAACGAAAGATATAGCGGAGACGGATTCTCATGCGTTTGTAAGTAATTCACAAATACCGGGAGCTTCAGGGGCCTCTGTCTTTCTCCGGCGCAGCTATTGAATCGTGATTCCTCGAAACTTTGTGTCCTTGTTAGGAAAGGATTGAACCCAGCGAATGAGAGCTTTTCTGGGCGCCATAACTCATGGTTATCTTGCAAAGCCCCGCAGAGACATTTCTGTGTTCATTTGGTCACAACTCTTAAGAGCTGATTTTATGTCTTGCCATCATTGGTGAAGCTTATTTTCTAAATTCAAATGATAAAATCTAAAATAAACATAACTTTATATCTTGTTTGTATATACAGTATATGAATTTTTGAATATATTTTTATATACTGCAGTTTTTTTATTCTATCTTGCAATTTCGGAAACTAGCTTTGCTTTCTCTTGTTTGATGGTAGGTGACACCGTAGCGTAAATAGCGATCTGTTTTTTATAATAGTTTCAAGACTACGAGCATGCTTGCTGCGCAAAACCGTGCTGCTACTACTACGCACACTCTAATCTTTACAATGCTTGTCAACCTTTCTCTGCAGTGTTCCACCCTATTTTGATATTCGAAAATCTGTACAACCTAGTCATGAATTAAATTTAGTGAGCGTGTCAAAATTCTTGATCAGTTTTTTTCAATTTAAAGGTTAGGTTCGCGTCTATGATGTAACATCTACAATACATGGAAGTTTTGACAATGCACAATGGAAATAATAGAAATGAACACATAAACATGCCTCATTTAATACGATGGCTGCTGCTTAACTTGGTCAGACAGTTGTGAAAAACGAGGTTTTAACCTTGTCTAAAGCGTCCCTCTCATGCGAATATCAGCATTCTTTATTGAATTTCTCTTTTTCGATTTAATTTTAACAAGGGCAGAAAACCCTTGATCGTGAAAGCATGTTGTTGACATGCAAACAAGAATGGAAATCGCCTTTTGACATAGGTTTCGCTAAACATTGAAAAGCGATGCTGAAAAATCAGTTTAGATGTATAAAATAAAAAAAACACTTCTCAAAGATTACTTCTGCGTAGTCCAGCAGTTAACGGCTAGGTAAATTAGGGAGCTTATTAGTTATTACGGAACAATAACTGAGAAAAAGCGTGTTTGTTACATTTACCTTACACAAAACTCAAGCGTGAGGAAAGTAGATTATATGTGAAGCTCTGGAACTGCTTTTGATGACTAAGCACCTGACACACCCCTGTACACCAGTCACAAGTGCACCCTGGAAATATCTGATACATCCGCGAGTGTACTATACCCGGTTGGCAAGAACTGATCTAATCTAAAACTAGTTCAGTTTTGTACACATACATAAGTAAACCTCTGAGCGATGATTAAAAAACCACTGCTCCTGCATTGCATGCAGTGATCACCTGTGTGACGCCTTCACTCTCTCAATCTTTATCGATCGTGGGAGGAGCGCGTGACGTGTACACGGTTGGGGACGTCATCACGTACGCTTGCGACAAAGGCTTCACGCTGCAAGGCTCCAAAACGATCGAGTGCTTGAACAGTGGTGTCTGGTCCGGACTGCAGGCCAGGTGTACCGGTAAGTGAAGTGATCTTCCGAAGAAAAAGTGCATGCGGGTCTTTTAGCGTTTCACTTTTACACACTCTTTCTGTTTTTGTGAAGACGTCGACGAATGCCGAGACAACCCGTGTGGCGCCAATGCAGCCTGCGCCAACCAAAGAGGAACGTTCACTTGCATCTGCAACAGAGGTTATCGCAAAGAGTCCAACGCTTGCATAAGTATGTGATCGAAATGTAGATGGATGTATAGTTGCAGGCAGCAGTGTTTGCAAGTAGCAAGCGTACTGAACAATGCCTTCAACGATATGCTTAGGTTCTCGGTTGGCGTTTTTTCGCAGAAGCTGTCGTTATTTTTCCTATGTTGTTTTCGAAAATGTCTCAATGTAGAGCAAAGTAACAGAGGAAAAAAGTCTCACAGTGTAGAACAGCGCTACTAATAAAAAAATTCTCATTCAACTTGCGTGCGATTCTCGTGCGAAGAGTTTAAATTTGGTTAACTTAAATTTAGCCATCAAAGTGCGTATATACTCTCATTTGCTCATTTCACAAAGCTAGTAAGTTCAAATAAAACTATCGCATACTTCAAAAATGCGGCACGTGATGAACTGTTACTGACACATTTTACTTGCGACAGGAACAACATGCCCTGTGCTGAGCGCGCCCACCAATGGCAGAATTGCCACCGTGGTGAAGGAGCAATATTACGTGGATGACATCATCAGCTTCCAGTGCCAGCGAAGTTACGAAATATCCGGGAGTCGTGTCTTGACCTGTAGGGAGGACGGAACTTGGTCAGCGTCAGCTCCGCAATGTCAAGGTTGCTAAACCGCGAAAGTCGAAACATTTTGGTTAAAATTTCTTTTATAGGAATTACGCGTATGGCGCTCTTGTTCGTCCATCCTGAACATTTACAATTGGGATCGAAATGAAATGAATTTCATGTATTTAGCGCCCCTCACGCATCTCTGCATTGTTGCACAGATTTCGATGAATGCGCGGATAAGATGATGAGTCCCTGTCACGCCCAAGCGAATTGCTCCAACATAGCCGGTGGCTTCATTTGCACTTGCAACGAAGGTTTCGCCGGCAACGGATTCTTCTGCTCCGGTAAGCGAGGTCTTGTCACAGCAAGCAGACGCTTGCAAACGGCACCGCTAATTTTCAACACCAATTTTACTTTAAATTCCCTAAAATTAGTTCACAGGAAGTTGCGAGTTAGACAGTCTTTGTTTGCCTAGTTGTTTACCCAACGTCTTCAGCAAAAATAAACTTTATGCCATCAATAGAGCAACACTGTATGGAGATTAGAACGGTTCCCTGAAATTAGTAACTCACACACTCATATCTCACCGCCAGATGCCATGAAGATGTTCCTGTAGAGTAGGCCTACAATTTGCAAGAAATCGACGAGATTTGAAACATTAACGCTACAATGTTGATATTGAAACACTTTGGGAAGCGATTTGCAAAAACACTGCGCAGTACGGTCGAAGATTAATTGTGTGCATGTCGAGGTCTCCCTTGTAGCATTTTCTACTGTCCCAGTGTCCCAGTTTGACGTAACTTTTTGAGGTCTTACCATGCGTAAAATTACTTGCAAACAGAAAGCTTCACATGCTCGTGCTATATCATTTAAGAATTCCAGGTTTGAGTTATTTAATTTTCCGCGGCTTTTGCATTTATGTTTATATCCTTTTTTGCAGAAATCCAATGTCCAACCTTGTCAAGCCCGGTTCACGGGTCAATCAGCTCCAGCAAAACCGGCCCTTACCTACCGAACGACGTAGTCACGTACGCGTGCGATGATGGATACATGCTCACGTCCAACGGGCAACTGACATGTGAAAGCGGAGGCAGTTGGTCCGACAACCCACCAACGTGCAAAGGTAAACTTTAAAGGTTTTCCTGAACTAACAGAGCGTCAATTCTTAGCGCGTACTCAACTCACTTTACCACTAAGGCGGCAGATTTAGCTCTTCTCTCGAAACGAAAAGAACGTTTCGTTGATATCTTTCATCTTCAGTCCTTCGCTTGTACACTACTGCCTCCGTAGTTCACACACGCGGTACGGGAGGTCACTAACACTATTCGCCGCCAAGGCATGCATTGTGCGTTGCTTAACCATCAGCAGTGTCTGTCTCTGAATAACTTGAAGAGAAGTACGCTGTCAGCAGAAGCCTTCCGGTCGTTTATATTTTGTAAACGAAAAAGAACATGTCGGTCAACACGCGGTTTTTGTCGCTCGACAGATATCAACGAATGCCAAGACGTGAATCCGTGCCACGAGAATGCAACGTGCACCAACAGCAGAGGAAGCTATTCTTGTCAGTGCAAGATCGGATTCAGTGGCGATGGAGTCAACTGCGAAGGTATGCGCTGTCGCTAATTGTTCTGTTGCTAGCGAGTTGCAAAAAGTACCCCCGACGTTATTATCACGTGCATCTCACGTGTTTGATGTCACAATCTCTTCGATCAATTAACTCCATGAAATTGTCTTCGATAAAAACGTTTTGTTGTTGTTGTCAGACTGGGTCGTCAAGACGTCCGAACAGACAACTCGTTAAGCCACCCGCAGTTTCAAGTAGCGAGAGATCACCAGTTGAGATCCCTTTGTTGCTGCTTGTTCATTTTACGTAGATGTAGTGGAGATTGGAATGTGCTTTTTGTTTGTGGTGACTTCGTATAAGTCTGAATGATTACGTGATGTCGTCGCGACCATCATTTGGTCTTGTAATATTTTCATGACACAGTTGGACTGAACTTGAAATACAAACAGAGATCGCTATGGGACTTATTTCTGGGAAATAGCGCATCTCTTTTCAAAGAAGTTCACATCTTTGAAAAAAGTTAAATTAAACAAAACACAACTCTTGTTTCCTTCTCAATTTAACGCATCAAGTAGCCGTGTTCATATTTCTGACCGGCAACAAGGCACGATGTTTGTAATCGTACCCTAACTTATTTTTTGTTTCAGTAATCACTTGCGCGGAGCTTCCGGAATTCGTCGACGGCAGTGTGACGCACATCGCGGTCACCGGAAACGTCCTGGGCACAGCAGTTCGATACCAGTGCAACCCTGGCTACTTTTTAGTGGGCTCCGCCACCACGACGTGCACCCAGTCTGGACAGTGGTCACACGAACCCCCGTCATGCGTCGGTAAGTCCTACGTCAGCGTAACATTTACATGCTGCTGTTCGGTTCGATGCGTGCATTGTGCATAAAACGTTTCTTGCTATATACCAGGGGTGGGCAAATTTGTTCTAAGAGAAAAGTCATTGGCAGAAAACCAAAAACACAAGTGAGCCGCAAAATCAGTTCGCATTGTCAAATACAGTTCGTTAAACAATGCAAGTTCCACATAAAATGACCAACATCAAATCGTTTAGATTCCTTGGCAGCTAACCTTACCAATTCGTGTAAGCACAATGATAAGTGAAACAAATATTAAATATGAGGCGGCAATTCGCTATCAATGTGAGATATTGCTATTCCGCTAGAACAGTCATAAAAAACATGTCGGCCAGCTGCATGCGGCTCGCGAACCGTAGTTTGCCCACCATTACTATATACAGTTTCGGTTGGAAGTATAGTCTGGCATTTGGTCGCTTTGCAAATGTGCCGGTTTGCGTCGACGATAGTTGTGTTTTGCCTCCGTTGTTGTTGCTACGAGTTGCGATGTGAAACGTTCCTTGAACCTGTTTCGCGCCAGCTTTCCATTGGCGATGCAAAAACTATACAACGAGAAAGTCAGGAATACTTGACCTTTTGCCCATGACATTGGCATAAGCGCAAACAACCCCATCCGGGTAGGGTGTGATTTAATTTTGTGTGCAAATGCTTTTGAGCGGAATTCGTTTTCGAAACTCCTGCCAGATATCAACGAATGCGCTGGATCGCCGCTGTCCCGTTGCTCGTTCAAAGCCGAGTGCCAGAACACCGTCGGGAGCTTCGTGTGCACGTGCGAGGAAGGATACAAGGGCGACGGAAGAATTTGCGAAAGTAGGTTTTGTCGGATTGCTCCGTAGGCGCCTTCATTGTTCGCTTTTTCGCCAGCCTTGCTTGAATCAAACTGGCGGAATCAAACAGGGCTAAATATGAAAATCGTCTTGCTTCGTGAGCTCATGGAAGCTGGCGAGCTTTCAGAGAGAAGTGCGCGCAGATTCGCCAAACTTGGTTTGCTGCCCAAATGATTTTTTGCATTTTTATGTACAGGTTACTTTACAATATTTCTTTCGCTGCATACCACATGCTGCTAACTTGAGAACATTCACACTAACATTTCAAGTAATAACAAGACACTCTGCGCAGACAGTGCACACGTTAACAGCTTAATGCTGGCAAGCGGCTGAGGTACTCGCTGTTGATGACGTTTATTGTGTTTGCAGAAAAACGATGCACCAGTCCGACAATTCCCCCCAACGGTCGTGTTGTGGGAGGCGTCATCTTCAGCCACTACGACGTCGGGAAAACCGTTTCTTTCCTTTGCGCGCCAGGATATCAACTGGAGGGAGCGGCAACAGTTACTTGTACATCCGACGAGACTTGGTCGCACGCGGAGCCCACTTGCACAGGTGCAGAATGCAACCTTTCCGTGAGCGGAAATTCTGTGGCGCACATCTTTGCCAGTTTTGCAATTTGAGCATTTTCTCGAGTTCAACTTACCGCCATCTTCCTCCTCTTCATGCTCCTGTTACTTTTGCTGCAATTGCTGTTCTTCTGCGCAGATTTTGACGAATGCGCTGATCCTGCGAACAGTCCGTGCGGTCCGAACGCTTCGTGCAACAACGCGGTCGGCACGTTCACCTGCACCTGCAACAGTGGATACCGAAGCATCGGAAAGACCTGCGAATGTAAGCCTTTCTTGCAATTTTTCGAGAGCGTTGCAGCTGTTCACCGTGCTGGCAACACGCGAAAAGTCTCTTTAGGAGCGCACATTGGTTACTTCAGCGAGAAGATTAGGAAACCCTTTCGAAAAACTCATATTCGTTGAGATTCGGCGTCAAAGGCCTTATATCAATTCGCATTTTTTTGCGTTGGAATAAACTACTTTTGTTGTGGAGGAGGGCGATGATATTTGGTGAGGGGAGGTTAACTCTCACTCTAAATCAATATTGTGAGGATGTATTAGTGTGTGGTAAGGGACTGATGACTGATAATGGGAGAAAATAAATAATTAAAGCCAACGACTATGAAAAAGTGTCAATTTTCGTGTAGTGTTATACAACGATTCTGTTGCGACGCGTCGAATCCAGCAAACAGTGTTTGTACGTAACGCTATTTCACCGCAACTAAACAAGTGCGGCAGAACGTTCATCCGCGTGTTCAAAACTGTGGCCATTCGAAAATGTGCGTCTAGTCTTTTGTTAGCACTTCGTAGCACCATGAGAGACAATAGCATCCTCGTAGCATAGCAGCAGAGTCCTTCAAGACGTAGAGCTTTCAACCTGAACATGGGAACTCAGGTTGCTTACCGAAGACGCGAGGGAGGTGTGCATCCTCCATTATAGCTACAGTGACCGATTTTTGTTGTGAATGGAACTTACTTCACAGTTACCAGATCAAGAGATGTAAAATGTGCAGCTCATGATGTGTTTTGTGCCATCTGGTAACAACTAAAACATTTTTCAAAAAGCACTGCAAATTTTACTGCTTTTCAGTGATAACCTGCCAAGATATCTCTGCGCCAAGCCGCGGGTCTCTGACGTCAGAAAGCACGTCACCATACGTAATTGGTGACGTTTTAAAGTTCACTTGTGATAACGGTTTCGCACTCCGAGGAGCGTCTACGCTGACCTGCAGAGACACGGGACTGTGGTCGCACATCGCCCCAGTGTGCGTAGGTGAGTCGGGTTTGCGGGCTTAGCAATGGCGGGGACATTTCACGGAGTTTCAACCCAACGTTCTCTTTGCTTTGCGTTGATCAGGCAAAACAAGTGGCCTTGAAAGTTGTTTTTTTTTGTCTAAAGTCAATCCTCAAATCATATCTGCAAATAGTGTTTCTATATGGACACTAGAATGAGCTGAAACTCAGAATCAAAAGTGTAAAATTATATTTAAACGCTTCGCATTTCTCCAAGTTGTCTTGAAATAATTTTTGCGTTGCTTGCGGTGATCTGCCAATCATCTTGCTTTTCTTATTACGCGTTAGTCTGAAGATTTAGTTATTTTTTCTCCCATAGGCTGGGCTACTTTGTCAACGGCTGGGCCTCGGTAAGAGGTCTTCAGGTAACGTGCTCTCTGGTAAAAAGAAATCACAGCGGGCATAGCGCTCTGGCTTGCAGTCTCTCAGCTATAGCCTCCAGATTTTAACCTTATTTCCGAGTACTGCAAGTACCATGCGAGACCGTGGTTAACACTCCTGACGATCTGTACATCTCAGATATTAACGAATGCGCTGAGAGCGGCAGGTGCGACAGTAACGCTTTCTGCCAAAACCTGATCGGAAGCTACGCTTGCACGTGTTTCGACCGCTACACCGGCAATGGAACTACCTGCACACGTAAGTACACGCGTACTTGCACGCAGCTTGTTTCCACGAAAAAAACGCGACGTGAAACTTTTTTACCCTGTTTAAACTTTGCGTAAGCACTATTGAGCGTATATCGCTGCAAAGTGTTGTCTCGCAGTGGTGGATTGCGGCAACCCGGGAGAAGTGGACAACGGCAGGATCATTCTGCGACCCATTGGAGATTTCGTTAAGGGCTCCCAGGTTCAGTACAAATGCAACAGTGGCTTCACGTTGGTCGGCTCTGACACCATCACGTGTTCAGCAGCGGGAACGTGGTCAAACGCAAAACCGACGTGTCGAGGTAATTTGTCAAAGCGAGACAGATGGTTCAAATTGTAGAGCTTATTTTCGGCGCATTGACACGATGATTTATCGCTTAGTGGTTGACTGCTGTAGCAAGATCAGTGGCGTAACTGATAAGGGCGACAGGGTGAGAACCGTCTCCCCTGGCAAGCTAAATGTAAAAACTGGGCCCGCACTTAGCTCATTTCGGTATTTAGTATTCTTTTGGTTTTCAGCAGGTTGCTTTTTGCGTTTTTCTGACTGTTTTCCGGTGATTACAGGTTTAATATAGAGTAGACATCCACATCCGGATTCACTTTTTTCAACTCTTTTTTAAATGTTGGCTAGCGGACCCATATAGTGGCAAATGCCCACCTTCAGCTAAGTTTTTCTACCCTGGCTCAAACCCCTAGTTACGCCATTGAGCAGGATCATTCTTGAAGGAGCAACAAAGCACATTCCACTGGGGTGGTTGGTTCTGCAACACGTTTTGAGTGTAGAAGTATGTTAGTGTGGTGGCGCCATAACTTGTGAGCATGTAACGACGAATACAGATATCGATGAGTGCCAAGACAAGGCAGCGCCACCGTGTGACGTCAACGCGTCTTGCCAGAACACGGTGGGCAGCTTCACTTGCGCCTGCAACGATGGGTACACTGGAAACGGGAGATTCTGTCAAAGTAAGTCAACGTTGTCTGTTCTTCTGTACTCTAGAGGTACATGAGGCTTTGCTCTGTTTGCTGTTTAAGTTCAGGGTATTTTGTTGCAGTGTGAAAAAGGTCATCAATAAAGAGGCGCATCTTGTGTAGCGGAAAAGAAACGCATTTCGTCCAGCTTTTGTCACAGTTTTGCAGCNGTCAGATCTGTGAGCAAAAGCTTACCTGAGATNCTCATAAAACGTATTTTTATGAAAACGTGCAGCATTTGCNATGCTTTACAACGAACTNAAAACTACGCAGTCTTACTTTGTGCACGAAAACTTAACCGAGTTGGGCAAAGGCTTACCCATACCACACCCAAGACTATGAGCAAAAACAAACCCTAAAAATAAAAAACTGTGTGTTTTTTAAATAAGTGCAAGTTGTATGCTTTTANGAAAGATGCACATTGTGCAACATAATTAGCTTTCTTAAATACTTGTCANAAATTGAAATATTTCATTCAACGNAAAATAGAATAGCGTTGANAAAAATCGAATGGAAGTCAACAATCGATTGGCTCCATGCTTTCTGCTAACTTAAATGACCATTCTGTAACTTTTACGCAGAAACAACCTGCTCGCGGCGTTTGAACCGACCCCGCTACGGTTCGATAACTCTGAGCAACCGTAACGTGGCTGGAAGCGAGGCTAGCTTCTCATGCAATAATGGCTTCGTTTTGCGAGGAGAGGGAACTATAGTTTGCCAGAACGATGGTACATGGTCCGCAAACGAGCCAGTTTGCCAAGGTATGGGCTCGTTGCTGCTTTTAAAATGGATTTACAAGAGCTTTTTGAGTGGTTGTAACAAGTAAGTATTCAGTTGAACCTTTATTTGCTTCGCAACGTGTTGCTGAGTGTATCCGCATTCATGCTGAAAAACGATGAGACCCAACTCGCACAACTGTTCCACCATTTCCGAGAACATGTGAGTTTCCATCACAGTTTGTAGAATTCAACCTAAAACGCCACGTTTGAGCGAATACATATTTCCTTGTGACGAGGAAATAATCTGTCAGTTCCAGGTTTGTTGCTTTCTGTCTTCGCAAAGTTGACTGATGCCAAATCTGCAGAAGAATTCGTAATTTTCGCTAATTTTATTTGCTACCCTCTGATGTCGCGTTCTTTTGTGCAGATGTCAATGAATGCGCGACAGGAGCCAATCGTTGTGACCCCAACGCTGCATGCCAGAACGCTGTCGGCACTTACCACTGTACCTGCCGGGCGGGTTATGAAGGAAACGGATTTTCATGCACAGGTGCTTCAAGACTGATCATACAGATTCCTTTTTGTACTCTGTGGTAGTTTCTGCAGCATTTTGAAGCGTTTGTTTAGGATGGCAGAAGCTTGCACAAGCGTTAAACAGCCCAGCAGAGTACATTTCCACACTCTGCGGACAGGAAAGCCTTTTGAGGAATGGATTTTTACATCCTCCATGAACAGTCCCGCCGCGGACGCTCGTCGCGTCCGGACAATAAACTTAGCGTTTTTGTTCCGCAGTTTTCATTAACTGCATATGGAAGCTTATTCAGCACTTTGAATTAGTTTACTTGAAACCGATAGTGGTTCACACGATGTCAGGTGGTGGTAGTGGTTAAATGGCATGCTTGCAAAACAGTGGGCCGTGTACTTGCGGTTTAACAGTTAACTTAGTCCCACTGGCTTAACTTTCCAAATGCTGAATCTGTCAACACCCTGGTAATTTTTCACGATGATGGCAGCTTGTCCATGCCATCTGTTTTTCAGCCCTGTGGTCAGTTTTTATTGTGATTAACCCACTTGTATCGATAAAAGCTCCCAGATAGTCACCCTTGCACACGCAGCAATTTGTGAGAACATCATGAGCTCGTTAAAAGGCTCATTCTCCTGTGTCTTGCCAGCTCTAATCAAGCTCATCTTGTTTGCTTCGCAGAAACCGTTTGCATTCTTCAACCTGCCGGGCTCAACGTCGCGTTGGTGACGGAAAAGAACCGTTACGTAACTGGTGACGTGGCAGAATACAGATGCGCTGCCGGGTACAGTTTGGTTGGTTCAAGGACTACGGAGTGCTTAGAAACTGGACGCTGGTCAGAATTCCCTCCAACATGCGTGGGTACGTGAATGTCAGAAAGCTTTTGGGTTGGTGCAAGTTACAAAAAGACTACTACTTTTCCATAAACGGTAGTTCATCTAACCTCAACATGCTGTGCTTTGTGGGTAACCATACAGATTTATGACCTTTCAGGAGGAATCCTTCGGAATAGCTTTTTTTCTAACGACGTTTATGTTATTCTGTTGAATATAAACTCAGATAATTCGTGGTTTTAATTTGTTTCTACTTTCATGATCAAACTGTTTTTCACAAGTCCGGTTGCTTTTTTGCCAACTTGGTAAGAACGGATGCTTTATTAACCGCTAGTTTCTAAAACTTTCGTGCATTTGTTCCGACAGACATTGACGAGTGCGCGGACAGTCCTTGCGACGAGAACGCATCTTGCACGAACAGCAAAGGAACTTTCGTATGCACATGCAACAACGGATACAGCGGCAATGGCACCTCTTGCTTCAGTACGTTGCTCTCTTGCTGTTCTATCGTTGGTTGTAATATTTACTGTATTTTCGACTGATCCAATTTTTTTTATGTAAAGACAATCGACATAAATCGCTCATTTTTTACTGTTGTTGACAAATCCTTTTCAGCAGTATTTTTTCCTCGTTGCTACGTTTTTTTAATATGCAGAAGTCGAATGCCCGACCCTTCGCACACCTGATAATGGCGCAGTAAGCTCATTTTTCAAAACATCACTTGGCGTTGGAAACACTATCACGTACCGCTGTAATCCTGGCTACTCGCTGGTTGGCCGAAATCGACTCACGTGTCAAGAAAGCGGCCAATGGTCTCATCCCGTCCCGACATGTTCTGGTAAGAACCGGCATGTGATCTTTTTGTTACTGGTTCAGAAATGGTTACCTTTTTCCTCGCTTTCTTAATTTTGTTGCTTAGCCATAGAGAATGTCTTTTATTTCAACCTTGGCCTGCAACTCGCAGATGTGGACGAGTGCACTGACAGCACACTGAACAACTGCCACAGAAACGCTGGATGCACAAACACGGATGGAAGTTACGAGTGCGCCTGCAACGAAGGTTACACCGGAGACGGCATCTTCTGCAGTCGTAAGTGTTNACCACATAGGAAAGGAGCGTACAACTGTAGCGTTGCATTAAAGCAGTGAAGACATACAGTGTTGTAAAAACAAAGGGAGGNTGAGTGTAAGTCAANCAGCTGTTTGCTTCTTCGTTGCTTAGGTTTTTCGAGTTTTCTCACATCCTTAACACTCACACGCGTGTGTGTTGGGTTGCAGTGCACTGCTTTTCCGGAAAAAATCTTGGACAAAAGCTGTTGCTTTCACTCGTAATTTCAAAATGTTTTTTTCCACATATAATCAAGAGCAAGGTCTAATGCCTGTACTGGGATCTTTGATCCTTGAGTAATCAAATTTGCCATTATAATAAAGATCACACAGGATCGGCGCAACCAACAGCAAACTGATTGGTACACGAAGTGTTCAACTTCCCGAGAAAAAATTTATTTTACAATAGAATAAAAACATTTAAATTATTCGTGTAATAATATTTGCATATTTTTTATTTTTTAGAAGTGCAGTAACTTAATCGTATATTTTCTGCATATCGCTTTATCATGCTACGCCCTTCGGCGGTTGTTGCGATTGTGAAAGCTTATGGTTTGCACCAAGTCTTTATATGTGTAACTTTTCGGGGTGGTTAGCCATCAGTTGGCTAACCCCGAAAAGAGTTTTTGGCAACGGATAGTTTTAAGTACAGAAACTTACTTGGGCTATTAATGCTGTGCACGATTCTATTATACAGTATTAGCCTCAACAAATCCAATACATACAACGTCCGCAATTAATTAACGCAAACTTGTGTTATTGTCTTGTGAAACAGCCCGCCGATGTCTCACCCCGAAAGTTCCGGACAATGGCTTCGTCCAGGGCAACTTCATTTATTCTCACTACGATCAAGGAAGCACCGTCACATTCCTGTGCAGGTCCGGATACCAGATCTCCGGAAATCAAAACATCACTTGCATGAGTACAGGACTATGGTCTACAGAAGAGCCTTCCTGCGTTGGTACGTCATCTGCCACGGAGACAGAAATATATNTGAAAACAACGTTGTGGTTGCAGGCTGTCTNANNTTGCAGGCTGTCTGATTTTAGAANATCTATAAAATGTTTCAAACTTTCAAACAATTTCGCCACGAAAGAAATGTACTGTTAACTGATTTCTGAGTTTACAAACTCAAAGAACAGGAGTAAACTTAGATTTATGGAAATAGAGTTGGGTTATTTTCATAACGACAAATCTCTGTGCTCACAGTGGACGTATTTGCCAAACACTGTTCCGTTGTATGTTTTATCTTCTAATTGCGCAATTGCTCTTGAGAGACGGGTCGAGTCGCCAGTTGCAGTTGCGAGATGAATATAAGACATAATAAAGAGACTTTTGACCTGAATGTGATCGCGCTTGCTACTATATTTCCAGACATCAATGAGTGCTCCGACCCGAATAACACGCCTTGCGATGACAGTGCCGACTGTGAAAACGTGGCGGGAAGCTACCGGTGTTCGTGTAGAACCGGGTACAGGGGTAATGGAAGAAAGTGCACCCGTGAGTAAATGTTGTCTGCAGTGCTTTGTGGACTTGTTTGAAGTTTTTAATGGTCTTTTTGGCCCTATCGTATTTTATTCAATCCTGTTATTGTAATATACCCTTCATGTGGAACTCAGCGTATGAATCTGTGGCCCAAACGATGGTTAAAGTAAAGTGAGCAGGTCAACTAATCCTGGTGCAGTGTACTGCTAAGAGATGCATACCAGAAGAATCTCTTGCAACAAAACTAATTTTTCCTTGGTTTCAACTCTTCCCGATAAGATTTTTGTTCTCGTTCTTCTATACTGTAGTGGTATCTCTTCAAATAGCCTCCGTTGTTGACAAGTTGTTGTATATACTTGTAAAACGTCATATAGCAAAAGCGTTTGTGTTTACTGTGTAATTTCAAGCGTTCTGATGAAAGAGCTCGATGCCGTGTAACTGAAACCCTGAGTATGTAATTGATTCATGATGGCATGACGCAACGATTGAGAACTGTTGATGTTTTTTGAATAAGCTAACTTTCTTTTACTACAGCCAGATGTATCACAACGTTGTTACTGATTTAAACTTATGTGCAACATATTTTATCCAACTCAGCAGATAACTTGCGAGTTTTTTTTAACCTACGCGTACCTTGCAGTCATATCGTGCCGCACAATCAACGCTCCATCGAACGGACAGATAACAGCTGGTCAGAAAGAACAGTACGTTGTTGGCAATACCTTGTCATTCATCTGTAATAATGGTTTTGCCATACGAGGATCAAGCATTCTCACATGCCAAGAATCCGGCTTCTGGGACGTCCAACCTCCTATATGTTTAGGTGCGTGATCAATCCACTAAGCACAAAGCTTCATTTCTTGGAAATTCCCAAAACAGACAATCTCAAAAGTTTGCTTTGTAGTTTGTTCTTGCTTCTCTTTCCGCTTAGGCTGAAACAGACCAAAGACAATTTGCGCAGCTTTTCAGGTTTTAGGTTGTTAAGTCTATAAAACGATAGCTTTGCAAATCTCTTCTGCATTTGCCTTCATTCCCACCCCTATTGCGATTTCCAGCTGCCTTTAATAGTATGTGTTTGTTCATCAGCTGCTTTGTGTGAAAATTAATTTCAAACATTATGCTTGAAGTGATTTTTTTCCTGCACTTCCTTGCGTTAAGAATGAATACGAGAGCGTGCAAAAACAGAGGTTTTTTTTTGCAGACGTCAATGAATGCACGGAGTCGTCGCCTTGCGACAGTAATGCATTTTGCCAGAACACGAATGGAGGTTACACCTGCACTTGTTTGGATCTCTATTCAGGCGATGGTCTTACGTGCACTTGTAAGTTTATTATTCCTGGGGGTGAAAATGTGCGCTGTTCCCGTTCACTCTTGCCCAGCATCTTAACTGTGCTGACCACCAACTAAGACGCTACTAGCTATGCAATGTACTCATCACACGATATGTTGTTTTATGTTGCATATGCAATCAACGGGTTTGTGAAAATGCTATCTAAAATGTAATCTGCTGCTAAAATTTCCGACAAAAAATCTGTTCAAGTCCTGACTTTAATCGATTCGTTCAACGCTATTTCATCAAGTGATTGACTGCGGGGACCCTGGAACGATCACCAACGGCAGAATCACTTTGCGTCCCATCGGTCGTTTTGTCAAGGGCAGCCGAGTACAGTACAAATGCAACAGTGGCTATCGGTTGCTGGGCAACGGAACGCTCACATGTCTGGCATCCGGCACCTGGTCATCTCCCCTTCCTACATGCGAAGGTGAGGTTAAGGCCTGCGATAAAATTCTGGCTACAAGCTGAAAAGATCATCAATAGTCTACTGAGCGGTAATTTTTAAGATGACTTAAGTTTTGCAACGCTTTTGATTTGTTGATGCCTATAGGGTATACATCAAATGCGTTGTTGATTACTATGCGAATATGCTGAAACCCAAGAAATGGTAAGGAATATGCATTGCGTAGTCTGCCAATAGGAAACAAGAGCCAATTTTTCTGCTTAACCTATTATTTCCTACACGGATTAATAGCGTTTTTTTGTTAAATGTTTCCAAGGAGCTAGTGGATATAGCTACTGAAAAATTAAACTGAGCGAACTGAGTTGAATTGGGCTGCGTCCGTGCAAGGTTAGGTACATGTTGCACCTATACGAGGTAGTGGATATTGATGTACAAATAACAACAGCAATACTTTGCCCTTTAATTTCCATCCGAGAATCCTAATATCATTGTTCTTAGAATGCTTGGCCACTAAACGAAAGATTTTTGTTTCAAAAGATCAAGAACGAATTGCAAGCGTATGTTTTGCAGATAAGAACGAATGCTCCGACCCTCTCAATTCCTTATGCGACGCCAATGCCGAATGCATCAACACCGTGGGTGGATACGAGTGCAGGTGTAACAGCGGCTACGTGAATGTCGGTGGCGTTTGCGAAGGTACTTATGGCAGAGTGGTTGCAGAACTGCATTTTTCTACAAACTTGCGCGGTCTCCTGTTGAAATAACGAGACATGCTGACGAGATCAATGCATTGCGCAGACCACGAGACCATTTTGAAAAAATGCAATTCTCAAATTGATTTTCATGAGCGTTAGGCCTTTAGGAAAATGCTTTCCGATCACGGGTTGCTCAATAGTTTGGCATGGTGCGGTTTGCAACATGCAATTCTTGCACACGTTTTTCGAAGTGTCAAAGCCATAAATAGGTAAAGCACATAAATGTGAGCTTTTATTTGCGTTGCTGCTTGACTTATTGGCAGCATCGACACGCCTGATTGGTTGCTTTGGCTGTATAAACTCAATGCAAGAATTCGTTGTTTCAGTATGAGTCAGGAGAACATTTGTTGTCGCGTTCTGAAAAAGTATTTCGCGCGTTTGAATTTAGGCAGCTTTCTCTAAGCAAAGCCTCACGTCTGAGCTAAGCCTTTGCAAGATCAACTCGATATTACTGCAGTAAATATTTTTGAAACCGTTTGTACAAGCCCACTTTTTCTTGCTCCTGGCCATGGGTTTAACGTTCACTGCCAAACAAAATTCATTTCAAACAGTTTCCGGGGCATTCCTGTTTTCTGCGGATTATTGAAAGCAGAATATGTATTTGCCAACAAGGGGAGCAATTTTTGCTTCGACCAACTTTGAAAGCTTTGCTGACAACGATGCACTCTTCCGCACTCGCTCAGCGCGCCTGTCAAATTAGCGCTGCTACCTTTCGCAGAGATTCAGTGCCGACCGCTGCGCAAGCCGAGCAAAGTCACTCTGACGCTCAGCAATGGAAGGTTCGTAGGAAGCGAGGCGACTTTCACATGCGCTGCAGGTTACGTCATCAGCGGTGACGGTACTCTCGTGTGCGAGAGCCAAGGAAGGTGGTCGGGTACTGAGCCTTCTTGTTCAGGTTAGTCACTGTTGTACAAATGGCGTAAAACTCAACATGTTTCTGTTTACGCGCAACCGTTGGCAAATGACGTGGTTTCAGCTTCTACATTGCCTCGGTTACTGTTCTCGGCTTTCGTTCGTTTTTCTATTTTGTTCTGTAAGTTGGTAACAGTGCTGTTCATGCTAGCTGAAAAGACTGCCATTAATGCGCCAGCCGTATTCTCTCTTGTTCCCTTTGATGTCCTGGTTAAAAGGAATTATCGCTAAAGGCTGGTTACTTTCTATGNAAAGGAATATTTTCACAGCCAGGAATCAGACATTACAATCTTATCAGAGTAAACATTTCGCCTACTACGTGGGAATCATTAGTTGTTATTCAAACAAAGCTAGCTTCCAAAGGCTGTTGTTAGAGACGTTGTGCCTTCAGTTCCTGGAGATTTATCACTAGATCTTTTTTACGCACTGACTATATGTTACGGCGGACGTTGGCACTTTTATCCAGATTTCAACGTAAAATTTTCTAAGGCACTTCAACCTTTCCAAAAAGTTACGTGTATCACTGCTGAAAGTCACTTATGCGTAAAAGTCACTGAAGCATAACTTTCACGCAGACGTCGACGAATGTACCAATCCCACCGAGCGGTGCGGCGACAATGCGAGATGCCTTAACACGATCGGAAGCTACAGCTGCTTCTGCAACATCGGATATCGATCTGTGAGAAACGTTTGCACAAGTAAGGTCCCATTTTTGCACACAAGTATCTGCTCTGGCTGTCCTTATGCGTTGACGATCTTGTTTTCAACGTTTCCATCGGCTTTTTCTTGAACAACTTATTAGACATTTTGCTTGTTCCGCATGATAGTTTCACAAAAGATGACAATCACAAGTTGAATAGTTACAGGTACGCTGAAGGTATTTATTTAATTGCTTGACATGCTTTACCACCATGCCACTCCATTGCAGGGGTCACGTGTGAGACTCGGACCGCACCGGACAATGGCAGAATCGTCGACGCCAAAGAAACTTACTTCGCGACGAACAGGATTGTCTACGAATGCTCGAGTGGTTACACATTGATAGGGCACTCCGTCGCCTTCTGCTTGCAACAAGGTTCTTGGTCGCATCAGCCGCCCACTTGTCAGGGTATGGAACTGTGCGCCGAAGCAGAACTCCGCGATGTTGTGCTGCTTGTCGTTACGTTGCATTCTTAACTGAAGAAAGTCAAACAAATGTTTCATGACTCTGTGCTATTCGTCAGCGGAGATGAAACAACTAATTACTGAGCCTCCTCCCATACCTTTCCTACGAGCTGTGCACTTGCGAGAAAATTGCACAGCATGTTTGTAAATGTTGCTCTGCTTAAAAGTTCAACAGTTTTTCCCAGCTTCGTGTGATACGTCTGCAAATTTTAAATACCAGCATTGAAATTTGCAGATTTGATGCTGGATTTATCGCCCGTGTGTTGAATCTTAACTTCGAAAGCGAGCCACTTAAACAGAACAGGTTCCTTTGTTTTGAGAGTTGTGGTTGAAAGGTGTTGTTTAATGTGATGCACACCTTGGAGGTTTGATGATTTATTTGATGAACCTTACGTTCCTGCACAAAACAAAACATTGTTAAAGCAACAGGCTAGAAATCCCAATCAACATTGCTTTACCCAAACGTTTAACCAGCAAGTCTGATAAACAAGAAAAACACTTTCCGCAAATTCAAATTTGCAAACGTATTTTCTTTTCAATATTTCCAGACATCAATGAATGTGGAATGGAGTTCAATAGTGCGTGTGCAAAAGAAGCGACATGCACCAACTTGCCGGGATCTTTTACGTGCACCTGCAACGAGGGCTATGTCGGCTCTGGAAGCTTCTGCGAAAGTAAGTGCTCCGCATATTGATTTCGCCGCCTTTGCTCGCTTTTCGCTAAAAATGGACGCCGCGTTTCGCAGAACGAAGCTGCGTCGAACGAACTTCCATCCGTAACGGGAGAGTGACGTCGTCTAGCTCGGTGCCGCACTTGGTGGGTGACGTCATTACCTACTCGTGCGACAGCGGTTACGTTTTGCAAGGATCGAATACCAGCACGTGCGGATCGGATGGAGTGTGGAGCTCGCAACCGCCGAGTTGCGACGGTAAGAAGAGCGACCAGAGTTGCAAGTTTTTGCTGCTAGCTTCTCCAGGCATTTACAAAAGATACTGTCACTGCCACGCGTCACCGAGAGAGCAAACATCACGTGACCACTGGTCATTGGTATTCAACGTTTCATAAATAAATTTGCTTGATCCCTCATAACACCCAGCACAGTTTCTCTAAAGACGAAGTTCTCCTCTGTCTAAGTATTCGTTCAGCGAACAAACATTTTAATCTAAAAAAAAATCTAAATGTATCTCTGGAAAACGCATTCGCGGTATGTGCTAAGACAGCATTTCGTCATACGATCAACAGCTGTGTTGTGCGATATACTTTTTTTTCTGTAACATTATTGCAAGTGCGAAACTGCTTAACTGTTAAAAACATCATTTTTCAGTCCGCATAAGGATTAGTTTTTGTTTCTGACCGAAACCGTTTGATTCACGTAGACGTGAACGAGTGCTCATCGCCCGACACGTGCGCGGAAAACGCCAGATGTGAAAACTCCGTTGGATCCTACGAATGCACATGCAACTTCGGGTACACTGGGAACGGAAAAACTTGCGAAGGTTTGTTGCTTCCAAAACCTGCTTTTTTTCCCAAAGATTTGAATTTTCTTGCCAGCTAAACCGCAAAATGGTCAATAGTTCACGCCAATATTTGTCCAAACGTTTTTCACTTAAAACCTACCCTTGTTTTTTCAGTCGATGAGCTGTTTGTTCACCGCTCAGCGAAGCACGAACATAAGCGCCTTTTTTTGCTTTTTCAGCGGTGCAGTGCGATCGGCTGAGAGCTCCGAGCAGAGGACTGATCAGTCCAGCAATACCCGTTGGCCAGAAATACAACACGGGAACCACGGTCAGCTTCGACTGCGAAAAAGGATTTTCGTTGGTCGGCGCTGCTTCGCTAACATGCCTGCGCACCGGACTGTGGTCTGCTCCTGTCCCAACTTGCGCTGGTAAGTTCGCCACCCGGCGAAAATGTGTTTCCTGTAGTTTTTACTTGTTTGAAGACGGATGTTTGAATGGTCGGCCGCAGCTTCATGTTAAACATCCTGCTTTGTACTCCCGTCAAGAAAGTGAATTCGATTGTCGCATAGGCGGTGATGACCACCAGCAATACTGAAAATCGCTGAAAGCTGATCCCCGGCCGAAAGCACATCGGAACACTCGACGGACCAGCTGCTCTTTACCTTCTTTAATATCACCCGTCTTCGTTTTGTTCCGCGTTTGGTTTTTCTCATCCGACTGTGGATAACGTTGCATATGCTAAACGCCACCGAACACGACGAACGCTAGCGTGTTGCATTTACCTTTTCAGACATAGACGAATGCCTCGATCATGCCAGCGCGCCATGTCCATCGCATTCCACATGCTCGAACACTGTCGGTTCGTTTACGTGCAAGTGCGACACCGGTTATGTCGAGGAAGGCGCGTATTGTCGACGTAAGTTCGATGATCATTGAAATGTTTGTCGTATTGTTATAAGCATCTGCTGGCGGAGCATTTCTTTGCAGTTGTTTGCTGAAGCGGTTGGTCAACGTAACTGGTTAGCTTGCCTTTCTGATCAAAGTCCTTCAACTTGTGAAAACATGGCGCTGTTGTTATTCGAAAAAGGCCTGATATTGTTTTTTTGTGGCAGGAGCTGTTTGCGTCGCAGCGGACAATATACCCCGAGCTTCCTACTCACCAATCAAAGACGAATACGTCTTCAGCGACAGCATAACTTACAGTTGCCAGTCTGGTTACGTCATAAGCGGAACCGCTGTGCTTACTTGCCAGGTTAACGGGCAATGGGACCATTCCTCACCCTCGTGCGTTGGTAAGTTTCGGAAAACAAGAATTTTGACTGCTTTGGTGTTTCAAATGTACTACGATCCGATGCTGTTTCTTCACAGACGTTGACGAGTGCATGCAAAACCTCTGCAACAGCCAGGCCACCTGCACCAACTCGATTGGAAGCTACAGTTGCCAGTGCAATCGCGGTTATACCGGCAATGGGTTTACGTGCACAGGTAGGGCTTGAGAATGCGGCACGTTTCATGCTNTGGCATAGTGTGCAACTTCTGCAGTTATTTACAAATTTTCTTCAACCGTCNGTGGCAGATGTAAACGTCCTAATGACCTCGTCCGGTTCAGGTCATAGGCGAATCTAGCCGANCGCGAGACACTTTGCGTATTTCTGGGAGGTGTTGTTGATGAAACTGTAAGGTGATATCACATGTTTNGAGATTAAATATCCCATGCCGCTGACGACTTTGTTTTAACTGTGGTCATATCTTTAAAAACGTTAAGCAGGACACAACGTCGGAAACGGTCATCGAACAAGTGCAGAAACAATGAACATGCAGCGACTTTAGTTCGAACGAAATTTTCCCTCATTTCTGTTGACTGAAAGCATACGAAAAGAAAAGAAGTGGTTTACTTTTTGTAGCTAACTACAGCAGCGCTTCCTGGTTTAACCAGATACAAGCGTTTGATTTTTTACGGGGACCATCGCATCGGCGCACCGCGAAGCCTTGGCCACAAAATATTTATCAACCTGTTTGTGAAGAATATTAGTAAACTGCAAATTGGTAAATGGTTAAAAATGACGTTTTGCTTCTTGTCTGATTAAAATAGCGGTTCTTACTGCCAGTGGGTCAATGAAAGTTCACAGGAAGCCATGCTTAATGGCATGATGTTCATCTGAAGACAGTCAAAAATGCTATTTTTAGATGTTGTGTTACTATTCTTGCCAAACCACATGAATTTTTCTTGCTACAAATATATTTTTTCTTACTACAAAATGCAAACAAATATACTGAGGTAGATGTTACACCAGCGATCTGTAAACTACCCGAAAATGGCATCACCTTAAGAGAGTAAAGCAAAAGTTTGATTCTCTTCTAGCTGTTGACTGCGGCCAGCCAGCCTCCATCAGCAACGGTTACTCCTCACCAAGCACCCTAAGCGTCTGGCCCGTCGGTATCGACGTCGTATACAACTGCAATCCTGGCTACAAGATAGTTGGTTCAAAGGTGCTGTCGTGTCGTGACAATGGCGTTCCATCTGGTGATCCACCCTCGTGCGTGGGTAAGAGGCCTGGCTCCATCAAGCATCTCTTAGTTTGTGAATTTTTGGTTGCAGCTTTTCGCTAATGCGCATTCCTTTTCTACGAACAGTTTTTGTGAAAGAAACTTCTTTTCGTTTTGTTATTATTTGCGTTAAAGTTCATTGTTGAATTTTCGGTCCGTCAACATACCCATGTGGTTCAAAGATAACATTTAATGGGCAAATTTTTAACCGAAAATCAGAAAGGAAAGCATTTTCTCACTCGCTGAAGCAAACAGCTAGTGTAGAATGAAGCAAAGGGCAAACAAGCTGTGAATGCTTCAGAGGCGGTACCCTCGATAAACAGTTCTGTGCCTGTCTGCCAATATCAGCTGCGCTCACCGGTTTTGCAAATTAATCTGCGAGAAATAGAGAAGTAATTCTCAGAGTTGTCGGCATTTTATCTGGCATAACGTACAGTATGTGATCCTCCTCTGAAACCATATTTCAGACCTTGACGAGTGCGCCAAGTCGACCGACAATGACTGCAGTGAACATGCCACGTGCACAAACACGGTGGGTAGTTACCGATGCGAATGCAACGAGGGTTACACTGGAAATGGCCGGTACTGCGAACGTGAGTAACAAGAGTTTTGAGGTATTTCAATTGTCTAATGCGATGGCATGTTAGTCGTCTTGTTTGCATTACCAGCCTTGTAAATTTGTTGTTGGTTTCTACTTACTAAGGCGTAGCAAGATCACAAGTTACAGGACAAACATTTCAAATATCATTATTCAACTCAGAAATATCGTGTTGCTCTCTTTTTCCCAACAATATTTGCGAAGGGCTTTGTTCCGTTGCAGAATCGTAATAGGTTTTGTTTCGGTTTTATCCAGAATGTATGAATTACAGTATGGCCGCAATTCACCTTTAAGGTTTTGAACTTAATTTATTTTTTACGTATTTGCTTTTTGGCAATAAGCTCAGCTGCCGCGGCAAGAAGTAATTTTCAGGCTTTGAACTGCCGCCAATTACCGTCACGCATGCACTGTTAAAAATGGAAAAAAATTTAAATGCGAACGGATTCAGTGGGACGTTGGGCAAAGAAAATCTTTCTTTTTTGTTTGTTCCTTCGATCCCAAACACGAAAAATCGTCAAAAAATCCCGGTGCGAACTCAGGTCCAATACGAAGAGGCCATTACGCCCGCCAGTGTGTTCTCCAAACGTGAAAGCGGTGCAAAAATGCAGTTAGATAAAGAACGTTTTGATTTATTTGCTGGCGTGACTATGTTTCAAATGATTCGCATTGTGCCAAACAGGTCTGGCTTGCTCGAGGCCGTTATCACCTCAAGGCGGGACTTACGTTCCCAGAGAACCGCAGCGATACGCAGCCGAAGCCGAAATCACCTACCAGTGCCACTCCGGATACCGCGTTTCAGGACCTGCGAATGCTTCGTGCCACTCCAACGGGAGCTGGGTGCCACCCTCACCGCCACTGTGCGATGGTGGGTTGCGAACTGTTGACTTCACGTTGTTTGACCGATTTGTTGACTTTGACTCTTCTTTTTCTTTGTTGGAATTTTGCGGGAAGTTGTTTTGTGTTTCCACACGATATCTGACGTCAGCTTTATCTAGATTTTAGACTAGAGCAGTGGTTTTCAACGGGTCGTGAACCATTTTTGGAGGGGTCGCGATTAGATATTTTATGTACACTGCTGCGTTACATTTTCTTTTTTCGAGTTTTAGATGGGGTCGTTGGGTTATAGTGGGTTGCTATAGTGGGTCGCGGTACAGAAAAGGTTGAAAACCGCTGCACTATAGGAACACACCCTCCTCCGAATGTGAGTTTCGAAAAAATGCGTTTAGTGCACTGTGACGCTTACGCGATCACTGAATTTGTTTCTTTGCTGTTTTTGCAGACATCGACGAGTGCGCAGAGGGCATCGTGGAGTGCCACGCAAATGCTCAGTGCGTCAACGTCCCTGGAACAGCCGAGTGCAGATGCAGGGAGGGCTACACAGGGGATGGCCGAAGCTGCCGACGTAATATGCAAACCTTTGCTTTTGATCTTCTTACCGAACTATGACTTCAAAGCAGTGTGTACAGACGTTAATGTCGATGGACATATGTTGTTAGCATAGNTTTTGAAAGCTGATGGAGCAATAAAATGATGCAAGTCTGGTTCTCAGCAATTCACAACAANCGAATACAGCATAGACATCTCAGTTTATAGAAGGGTTGCAATTAGGGTGAAGCGTTGTGAAGAGTTTAAATTACGTTGTGTAAAACTTAAAATCTTACCATTTTCAAAGATACTGTCCACGTTGTTGTTCTCTTTTTGAATCGAACTCAACCTCTCCTTGCGTGATTTTCGCAAACGATGATTGCGGCAATGCAGTGATAATGTGTATTTTTTAATTGGAAACTTGAATGGCTTTAGGCTGCATAAAAGTGGGCAGTTAGTATAAGTAAGGTGCACATAAAAATCAAGTGGAAAGTTGGTAAGTTGGTGTTCCTCCCACTGTCAGGTTGTGAATTGTTGAATAGCATCTTTCCAAGAAGCGCAATTTTATTTTGCAGAGGTCACATGCCAACCTCCAGCAAATCCAGACCGAGGAGGGTATTCACCACAAGGTGCTTCCAGATATACATTTGGTCAAAGCATCACATATCACTGCAGGACAGGATTTGAAATCGTCGGCGAAACTACAGCCGTTTGTCAAGGGAACGGTGCATGGTCTTTGCCCAGTGTGGTCTGCACTGGTAAGGTTGTTGTTGCTAGGCAATTCTTCACGTTCGTGGTCTTGTTTTCGTCAAAATCGCAGATTGTTGCGGCCATTTTAAAAACGACTTTGGAAATTTCTTTATTTGCAGTTCAGTGTTCACTACTCTTTTCAAAGAAATTTTTAAATGCAACTTTTAGCGCAAATCTGAAAGTCAAGAGTACACGTCCGAAATAATTTATTTTCTTGACTGGACTAATCACTCCTGTTACAGCTGCAAGCGCACCCTGTAGGTCCTTTCCCATTTTTACGAGAATGTTCTTTTTTGCTTTCCTAGATGTCAACGAATGTCGCGAAGGTGGAAACAACAACTGTGACATCAGAGCGATCTGTCAGAACACTTACGGAAGCCATACGTGCCAGTGCGTACCCCCCTACACAGGAGATGGGAGGACTTGCAGACGTATGTGCACTGCGAGCAACGCTCAGAAGCTGTTATAGAGTGTGCAGTTATCGGGACAATACTGATACCGCAGGACAGGCCGTTGTTTTTGCTGTTGTTATATGACAGGGATGGGCAAACTTGTTCATCACGAGAGTCATCGGCAGAAGACCAAAAACAGCAGCGAGCCGCAAAATCAGTTTGTAGTGTCAAATACGGTTCGATAAAGAATGTAAGTTTTACATAAAATGACCTAACATCACATCGCGTAGACTCTTTGGCAACTAACCTTACGAATACGTGAAACTACGTTGATAAATGAAACAAAATTTAAATCTGAGGCGACAACTCGCTATCGATTTGAGATATTGCTCTTCAGCTAGAAGAGCCACACAAAACATGTCGGCGAGCCGCAGTTGGTCAACCATTGTTAGATTGCATAACGGCATAGAGAAAGTGGCAGGCAAACCATCTTTCACCTTTCATCTATTTTCGAGCGAGAGTATTTGACCAATTTTGGTTTAACGAGTTTAAAACAAAGTTCGGTTTACAGCTGAAATTTTTACCAACTTGTCCCGAATTATCGATCCATCCATCAATTAACTGCAAAAGCCGCTCGTCTGCATTTCTCACTTATTTAATTTTGATCAAAAGTTTGACTGTTTTGTTTTCAGAGGCAACGTGCCCGAACCCCATCCCCATTCATCGGGGAACCTACCAACCGACCAAAACGCGATGGGTGCCCAATGACGAGATAACGTATTCGTGCCAGACTGGTTATGTGTTGGTCGGTACAGCCACAGTTACGTGCGCATCAAACGGTCAGTGGAGCAACCAGCCCCCAAGATGCATGGGTAAGAACGCTATGCTCAGTTGCAAATGTTAGCGAAGCCACGTTTTTGATCCATATTTGATCCTCCACTGTTGAACCAAGCAAAAGAAAGCGCGTTTGAACCAAATTCTATTTCATTAAATCTCAATTCGAGATGCAGGATATCTGCGTTGTCAACAGAAGACAAAAAGCCACTTGCGCCCGCCATAATTTCCACGTATTGGCTTCTGCTGCTTTATAATGTTCTTATTTTTGGAAGCGTGGGCTACGTTTGTCTTAATGAAGCGAGCGGTATTTGCATTCAATGCAGATGTAATTTAGTGTAGCTTTTCTGATACACGGAGCTACGCTGCTCTTGAACCGTTGTGAAATTAAGTAACTTGTACGGCAGACGTGAACGAATGCTTAAATTCCAACCCTTGCCATCGTTTGGCCAACTGTATCAACTCTGACGGCAGCTACAGGTGCGAATGTCAACACGGTCATTTCGGCGACGGCACATCATGCACGCGTAAGTAGGAATGATACGATCGTAAAAAGTCAGTTGTTTCAAAAAATTGTTAACATTTTTCCGATCCGCTCTGTCCTTTGCTTCCAGGTATTGACAAGAGTCTGTAGTCTTATAAATGATGAATGCGTCGTTGCTGGTGCTTCTTTATTCTGTGATTAAAGTATTGTAAATAGACTTTCGTGATTCACGTGGGCATCACCTCAAAAGCGAGCTGCTTGTTTAATTTAGGTTACCTGTCTCAGTGGCATTCACTTCAGAAGAAACTTGTTCCGATTTTCGTTGGCGAAAAGTGAAGTTCACCAATTTTTAACTTGTTTGTAACTTAACCGAATGACTGTTGATGATTTGACGAAACCTCCGATAACTTACAAATCTTCACTACGGCTCAGTGTAATTCATGTGTAACTTTCGCAAATGTGGTTGCTGATACTTTTTTGCTTAAGACAACGCCTCACCCTGTCACTTCGCGCATGCACCAAATCGGCGCTCATTCCTTGACAACAACCGGAGCTTTTTGTACACATTTTACAGCTACACAAAAAGTTCAAAACAAAACATTTTGGGTATTTAGGCATAGTTTTCTTCGTAAGATCAAGAGATAAGTAAATCATATTTTTTGCACACAGTGGTAATGTGTCCGGAACCGAACGCTCCTGCAAACGGTAACGTTAGCCCAAGGAACCAGTTTCAGTACCGACTGTCAACCGTGATATCGTACTACTGCAACAGTGGATACAGCATAACCGGCCACGCACAGGCCACCTGCACCGACAGCCAGGAGTGGTCGAACCCGACGCCAACTTGTAATGGTAAGCTTCTGTTATGGCGACACTAGTTTCGCTGCGAAGCTCCTGTATTGGTGTCAGCATTTCTTTTGCATTTACATGGCGATGCGTAGCCGGTAAAGCTTGTGAAAAGCGCAGAAAGTATAATTCACCAGAATGAAAATCACGTATCACAAACAGTAATTAGTGAGAAATAAACTAAAGTGTTTTTTAAGTATCTCACGAAAAAATATTGCGTTTGTGCAACAATTTTCCTGCTGTTTTGCACAACTGTGGATTGCGGAGCTGAAATAAACTTTTCGATTTTGCCTTCACCTGTTTGCTCGGGGTAAGATTATGACGAAGCCAAATCTTTGCATCGACAAACGAACAAGACAGCTAAAAGTTAAGCTTCAGATTTAAAAAAATAAATGATTTTCTCAAACCAAAAATGTGCTGTGTCGTTGATGTAAACACAGTCTATGCTAACATTGAAAACTTTTCAGATATCAATGAATGTCAGTTGGACAAACCGCCTTGTGATGAGAACGCCATTTGCGCGAACACTGTTGGAAGCTACAAGTGCACATGCAGAGAAGGATACCTCGGCGACGGAAGGCACTGCAGAGGTATAGTTACAGTGCTGCAAATACACGTGCCGCAAGATTACGCTTTAGGCAGAACTACTTCCGTTTTTGCTGCAGATTCGATTTTCAGCATAACAAAATTCGAGGATTTCCGTTCAAGCTTGCTGATCGTGGCGTTTTTGCAGATTTCGTGGAGAGTTGCAATTCCCAGTTTTCATTTCGCGACAAGTGTGCATTCACGTAACAAATGCAATGTAAATTTATTACAAAAATAAGCTAGTTGTAGGGGGTAAGTTTACCTCGACTTAAATGCGTAAAAAACATAATGCAGGGTTTTTATTATTTGCCAATGATAGCACATGCATAAAATTTTTGACACTGTTTAGCATAACAACAAAATCACTCCAGACCTGCACAACTCAGAAAGCTCGAAGGGCCAAATTATCACCATAAATTTCCCGCGGGCGGCAGAAGTCTCTTTCATTTCGACGTAAAGATTTCACTGTAGTATGGAAGAAATTCTGTAACGACAATTACTTATTCGAGGTCGAGCTTTCGCAACATTTTCTGCAATTGAGAAAGCTCTCGCGGGCCGCAAGAAAAG
>JGI24021J15306_10000234_pt1 | contig 35933 bp, 21 predicted proteins | sample Ectturendosymbi1_FD_15306 | JGI IMG/M metagenome (IMG submission 15306)
AGACGGGTTCATCAGCGAAAAAACGTTCTTGCCAAATCAGCTGCCGCTTTTGCCCAAGGAGCAACAGGGAAACGCGACCTGCCAGCGTCTGCGTATCGATCGTGCGCTTTTCAATAACCAGCTGTTCAGCGAGATTAGTCCGGATTGCACAAGAATCGAAACCGTTGGTCGTAAATTTTGGCTCGGTTCGCGCTTGCTGCTATTTCTAAGGAAAGATCCGGAAATCACGGCGTTGTTTCAAACCACGCGTCACGTCCGGTCCTTTCCCGCGACAAGTTTAATCCAGTTTGTTCGTGCACGCCAAACGTGGAAGAATCAGAACTCGAGCTGAGACATGGAGAGTTGTCCAAGCATGTCACGTGAGAGAAAACAAGACGTGGTCAAGTTGCGAACGGACTTACGCTCGTCGTCCGTGCGGCACGGGTCGACGAAATCCAGCATTTCCATACAATGACTGCGGCCAGAGCAAGAAATACCAGACCGGCAACAGCTATCAGCGCGATCCACAAAGGCAGCAGAGTCCGAAAGAGGTCATCGCCGCATTTGACAATCTCGAAGTCGTCACTTTCCTGGGATAAAAGCGGGTTATGTATTTAGCTCTCAGTGAGATCGTTCAGACAATCACGTCTAAAAAAATGTCGCTACGCGTAGCGGACGCTTCTGTGATGAAACCATCGCATTACGCTGAAAAATAACAAGACGACCAGCCAACAGAACGACGCCCGCGTACAGTGCCTTGATAAGGCTGAAAGCCGGAGGCTAATGTATCCAATATTCGACCGTACGGGTAGACATAACGAGATGAACATTCACCTGAAGAGGGTAAGAGTGTAAGCTCGCGCATTAAGTTCTAATCCCAACGCAGTCAAAAACTTAAAATACTTCCAATAATATAGTAACTTTAACCTCTCAGCAAGAGCGTAATGAATTGCATAATCCAAGAAAAACACTTGCCCAAATTACTCTAATTCAACCTCCACGCGTTTCGAATGTATGAAGAATGTGGATCACATGTTTGAGCAGGAATAGATAATGGACATTAAGGTGCTGGATGACTGGACTAGAACAGAAGCCTGCGATATGAGGTTCGGGTAAGTAATCATCTGATGAGGCATGCATCAAAACAGTTCTTATACATCGCATATTTCCTGCAGACTCGGCAAGCGTTGGTGTTTATGTGGTTCATGGCAACGTGCAGCACCATAAACTTGGATTCACAGGGATTTATTTTGCCAAGAGCTTCGATGCCTTGCACCTTGACCGGTGGCAATCGTTAAAGGGCCTGAACAGATTGCGTTCTCTTGCTGTCAAGAAGGTCTGCCGTACGCGCACAAGAAGTGATTTGACTTCTTCCGCCTGCTTGCTGCCAGCGCAATCAAGCTTGCGCCACACTCATTTGCAGGTAGCGGGAATTCGAGTTGTAAAATTCTCAGCATCGTTTCAGCTCACGAGCGCACCGTCAAATGAATAAATATAATCGTGTTAAAAATAATTTTCCGCTTGTCGTACACTTCTCCCTGAGCGCCACACCTGGTTGTCGGCGATCTCTCTGATCTTCTGCTGAACGTAGGTTGCGTCCTTCACTCCACAGCAGTTCGCGCACGCTTCCTCCTCTGCAGCAACAGAAAACCTTTGCGTTTGATAAGGAAATACCCGACCGTAACAAATGGCTTTTCAATCACGCGACACGCGCGCCTTTCACGAACGCGGTGAGCGCGTTTCAATTTGGAAGATGTCACTAGAATGGCTCAAGCTCCGCGCCAAAAACTGCGCGGCACGCTTCTTCTGATACACGCCCGATTTTGAGCCCGTGCATAAAGCTCTGGGAGCGCGGGGCGCTCCGAGAGGAAAGTGGTACAGGCGGAATAAATTTTCTTTCTGCAATATTGGCAATCAGCAAAGACGGATCGGATTAAAAGGTGAAAGCTGGGGGTTCGCGGTAAAAGAAAAACAAATTTCACCCGACAGCCGCCCGCGATCGTGAGCGTGCGGATATAGCGTTGACGAAACGGCAAGAAAAGCAAACGTCCGTAACAACATCGACGTTTTTTTTTAACGGGCAGCAAGGTAGCCTGCGGGGAAACGGGCAAAACGACAGGTACTTCCTCCGAAATTTACTGTCATTAAATCGATAGGATCGATTACGGCGTCAGGGAAGGTCTGCCGTTCCAAGGCTTTCGGTCCCAGCTCGTTGGTTCTAGCGATTTCAAGAATGATGTTTATACACCTGGAACGTTTTAAAAAAGTCAATGCTGATCCCGATATATACCATATTTTCGGAAAAACTTGCAATCAATGCCACATGTTGAGTACTATCGACTCTTTCGGTCAAACACGTGAGCTTCTATATGGTTTTTAGTTTTGAGAGCAAGTTTTAAGCGTTTATGTTCGGAAAGGTCTGATCATTAAGCTTTTATTTTTACGACAATGATGTGTTTGTTACACCGCAAAAGTAAACCGCATGCCTTGCAGATGCTGAGGTAATATCGTAACATCCCGCAAAGCATCAGGCCTCTTTCGGAAAACTTACGCAAGTATGGCATTGAGAGTATTACACAAAAAGATGTACACTAACTTTTCATTTATTAGACGTTGCGGTTCTAGAGAAAAAATAAAGCATAAGAAAAATCAGAAATTAAAAGTGGAGCTCGCTGCATCAAAGTGCTTTACTCTTGCTTTTTTACACTTCATTCCTAGATTTGTTTAATGCTGACCACACACGCTTGGCTGGTGCCTGTGGTCGTCCACGAAAGACGTCATGCTGGGATAGCGGAAAGGGATTTACCAGCCACTTGACGCAATTTAGCGTTTTTCATGTTGGAAGACAACATAACGTGTCGCGCAGGATGCCTTTAAGTGTTTTCCAAACTGTGGTACGACGTCAATAACGGGTGACTAGAGTCAGTTTTCCAGGTTGCGCAACGCTCTATCGTTTCCAGATACGAAAAGCCCAAAACAGGCAACAGTTTTGACAAAGTCAAAATAAAGTTAACTATTGAAAACTTAGCTTAGGAAGCTTAAGAAAGCTTAGGAAAGCGACATAAAATGGGAACACCTGAAGAAACCCGGTCATAGTAAAGAAACATATAACGGCTAAGTGTGAAATGCTGACAATTTCGTAACGACCGACTCTGCGTAAACTCTGGCCTACTTGCACCTTAACATCTCGCATTTTTCTATGTAAGGCCCGAGTCCATCCAGCCCCATCCACGATCAGGCACACGAAAACCGATCCGACTTGCTAGAAATCACACGGCGGCGCTAAAGTTCAACCGAAAGAGCACACAAGGGCTTGGTACTGGAAGTTCCAAGACTTGCAAGCGATAATGGGCTCAATCTTATCAGAACGTTTGATCATAATATCTGTGGGTAGCAGCAAGGAGCGCTTTGTCGTTACATCTGCGAAGTCTTAGACTGTCCGAGTAAAGGATGGAGCGGGCACCTGCATGCGTTTGTTTAAAAGCCATTGAAGGACCTACAATTGATCGTTTGAAACGCATGAAGTTTAAAACATGTCTTTTGGTTCCAGGTACATCGGCGTTATTCATAATTTTAGCATCTTTAGTACGTACTATTTTTTTGTTTAAGAAACTGTCTTTCTTATAAGAACTTCGGAATTTTCCATACACTGTAGCAATTTTTTAATTACAAACTGGAAGGGATCAGCAAGATTGAAATTTTTTGAAGTGGTCCGTGACCAGAAAATGATTGAAAGCGACTACTGCAATAACTTTTAAACAAAACAAACCAATGCACTCACAGTTCTTTCGTTTACGACCCGTGAATGGGGATACGCGGGAAGCATGCAGTTTAGGAATCATTTCGCTACCAGGAGTGTGCAAACGTTTAATTTCGGGTCGTATCGGGAGATATGGATAGTCGATTGGTGTGCCGTTACCACTAATCCAACCAGAGGAACCATTTGTCACGTGACGTTGTCCAAAGCTGAAGGAACTTTCCGTGCCGAAGAAGCGACAAGCGCATGCGAGGCAACAAATCCAGTCGTCGTCCTGGCTGACGTAGCCTCGTAACAGCTGGCAAGCGTGCGATCCCGGAAACAGTCGCGTAGAGATGTGCACGTCAATGATCCCGTACCCTTGGCGAAGGGCGACGGAAGGGCAGATCCCGCAAGGTCGCTTTTAAATCGCCCTGCGTCGGAACACCGGGTTGGGCCGAGGGTTGCCTTGCCGGCCTTCCGCGTCTGTCAGCGCTCAACAAAGGACCGAAGGGATTTGTTGGCTTGGCAGCCGGGTCTCCAAGCAAATTAGCATTAGGTTGCGCTAACGGCACTCCTCAGAGAATAGGTTCAGTCGGGCAGAGAAGATGAAAAGCTGTCGCGCATTCTCCGTTCGGCAAAGCCCGGGCATTGACTGAAGCCGTCTTCGTCGCAGTCACAATGCGGTAGCACTGTGGTAACGCTACAATTAAATTGAAACGTGGTTGTGTCTAGCTTTCTCCGAGCAGTTAAAATGTAATGCTTTAAGATCATTTTGGGCAAAAAACATCTTTCGGAATGTAGCGCATTTCAAGAATTCGATTCAAATGACAAACTAGACTCCAATTCAAATTATTGTTGAGGCTCAAAATGTGGCGGGGTCTGTTGTACGTAATCATCCACACGTTTCGGCGTGTATGCATAAGGAGTTTTCTGCAGTGTCAAATGTGTTGCATCTTTGCGTGTCACGTGATGATTCTGATCTCTGTGAGAACGCACATTACTCAATAAACCGATGCTCCTGCTTTCTGTTAAGGGGGTCACATCAGATACACGCTACGTCTTCGTTTAAAAGAATAAAATTTTGACAGTCTTGCTCAGTCGGATCGGTAGCCACAACATAAAAATCGTTCAACGTTTTTCCTTTAAAACGGATAAAAAAGGCGGATTTTTTTCCCTATCACACCAAAGCAAACTTTGAAAATATCAAGCCAATTGCATGCTCCGGCAGCTTTTTCTTTCTAGTACGCAACCAAAGTTTTGCTAGTCATTTTTCTAGGACCGAACGTCAACTCAAACTAATCAAGCACATCTTGTTCTTGATTCCCACACTACAGTCACGATGAAGGGCAGGTGTTTGATTCGGTAACGCCTTGGATCTATATCCGTATCCTGGCAATTATCTCGCTAGATATTGGTTCCAAGTTAACTGTCAGTGCTAAAACACACCGGCACTTCGGGGTGATGTCACGATTGAGCACTTTGGCTTTGTTGACTCAGGCGCAGAACAGTAAAATTAGTCTCCCAACCAACTTTCTATTATGAAATTCGTGGGAACGATTTTCAAAATGTGGATGGGGGAATTCTCTAAAATAGTCGAAAGTTCAAAAACATTATAAACTTAAATTCAAAGAAAACTTACTCTAAGCAGAGAACACTGAAGTTCGAATTAACTCCAGAAACTTGCAATGCCCTGCTAGCAACATTTTTCATCACAACGGTTCTTCGACTGAATTTGGCGGTTGGACACACAGTTCGGCGCCAATCGTGGGGTTTGAGTTCAACCAAAAATGGTCGTATTTTGCGTTGGCAAGGAAACAGTCGGCGCAATTCTAGCTTTGCCTTTTTGAACCATACCAGTTGGAAATCAGGCATGCATAATATGTCAACATGCGCCAAACAATTGTGAGGTGCGAAGCCTGCCGAAATATACCTAAAAATTATTTGAAAAAGATATTTTCATCTAAAAACACTTCACGTAGTCGGCACACCTTCTATGTAACAACAGAATCTGGGCCGAACATCTGCACGTTCATCACCTGTCGCAGGTGTTCTCATTAAATTGAGCCGCGTCACCAAGCACTGAACATTCGATACAAGCTGCTTTCTACTTCTTTTCGTCGTGAAAGATCTACTCACGGGCTAAAAATATGCATCATCGCGGTGTCTCCCTACGAGTCAAACGCGAACAATGGACAGCAAGCCCCCCCCCTGCCGAGCTCATGGTCGGTGTCGAACCTGGGTTTGCGGAAAAGGTGCGCGTCGACGTTCGACATATGTCAAATAAGAATTACCAAGCCCCCGTGCGGCCGTTTTTCGCGTCGCCAATCGCGAAAGCGAAATTTTGATTGTGAAATCTAATTTCGGTTGCCCCTGCTGGGAAAGGTTGCCGCAGTGTCAGCATTCCATTCCGGCCACACTCACCGCGCATGCCTCGAGACGGGGCGGTTTGGTCGATCAGGTACAAAGATCATCGTTTTCGCAGCGCGTGCTTGCGAAACAGATGGAGCTGTGTTGTTTAGCTCGCAGTGAGCTTTAGTCATACTTTGTTTCGATATGATAACTAGTACGACTGACGTAACCATCAGCAGGTCACATTATACACAGTCAACATCAGTCGTCTGCCGCTCAAACTCCGTCTGCGTCACGTTGGAAGTGTACATTCTATATATAGAACATCTGGATTTAACGCATTCGAAAGATAAATGGCTGTTACGAACTGATGGGCAAAAATAAAAGCAACCTGTCGACGTTTCATCGCACTTTTCATTTCATGAAGAGTTTCATTCGGCAAACGTGTACATGGGTAATATTGCACACTAAGTGGCCGGCCACATTTGCCAAAATGCAAACAAGAACAGAATTTGAAGAGGCGCGGCCTTTCACACATGCCCGACCTTTTAAACGAAAGACCACAAACATGCGTGACCTACAGCAAATAAAAAAAGCATTGTCTCTGGGTGCCTCTCACTCGTAGTTGATCTCCACATTGTGAATCAACCACTTGTTCATGTTGGAATGCATTCACAAGATTGATCGTTCCTTAAGAAAGCCGAGTCTCTCAAAGTCGAGATAAGCGGCAGGTTTATTTCTAAGCATTGGCACTGGCGGGCGGTGCGACATGCCGACACCCAGTCCCACGTTTCTTGCCAAAGATGCCTTTCGTACAATCGCGGAAGTTCGCCCTGAAACTAGGCTTTGGACATTTGCATATCATTCGTTTGGTTAAACCAAACCTGTTTTTCCTTTCGCTGAGGCATTTCAGTCATTTGTACGAAACAGCCTTAAAAACTTACGCCATTTTTTTCGTTTTGGGACATTTTTTATGACTGAAAAAAGCATCATGGCCGAATTGACTTACTTTTGTCGGTCATTAAAAATATTCGGTCAATGACCGACAAATTACCGAAAAAAGCAGGGTCCAAAGAGGGTACATCTAAACCTGCAAGACTTCTACAGCGAAAAACTTCAAGGCGTTTTTAACGTTTTGCGGAACTCTACTTTTCCACGTTTTCGGTGGCACTTTTCCACGTTTGCGGAACTCTACTTTTCCACGTTTGCGGAACTCTACTTTTCCACGTTTTCGGTGGCACGGATTGTCGTGACGTAAGTGAGGCTTCCATGATCAAAACCTGGCAACAGTTCGTAAACGTTCCAAGCAGTGGCAGCATCTAAGTCACCACATCAGCTACAACGCGCTGTTTCTTGACCTCACTTTAGTATTACCGCAAGGTTAGAATCGAAACGTTTGGTGAAGTCTCATCGTCAGATTATATAAGAGATTCTCACGAAAGTAGCTATGAAGAATACCAGTTACATATGAAAATATAACCAGGGACGTAGTACTAACAAAAACGATGTAGGAACGCATCCAAGAAACAGCCATTTTACAACAGCTTCAAGCTCATTTAAACGAAAACGTGAAAAAGGTGTGGGAACGCCGTTCCCATGCGTTCCCGCCCCACTACACCCATGTAATATAACACAAATAAAGCCTTCAAGGGCATTCGCGGCCCACTGCCTGCACGAACGCGCACCAGCCAGCAGCGCAAACAGCTCCAACGAAATCGCGCAGTCACTCTCACAAAAAGTTTGTAAGTCATACAGAAAAGTAAGTGCCGATGCAGGTGAGGTACGTTCTGCATCGGTTTTCAAATTCAGTGGTGCTTGATTTTTTTAAGTTGACCTCCCGGGCGCCTCCAGCGCACCCACGGTTTCTAGGAACGTCTGCGACAAGGTGGATCGCTTAATAAACTTACCTTGTTGCTCAGCAACGACCACAAACGAGATTTTCGAAAATTTGTCCCAGTCTTTGTTGTCCACATACTTCAACGTGCACGAAACATTTCCGATCGCGTTGCTTGCCAACTTCGCGAGATCCTGATTTTAAAAAGAAACTTGTTTTTACTTTCCAAGCTATGAAATAAAGTTTGGTTTGAAAAAAAAACTAGGAATTCGCAAGCTCGCTTAGTTGATCAGACGAAGCTTGTTCAATACAAAATCAAAGGTATGTTATCTCCGACTAAAAGCTACCAATGGCGAGGTTCGGTTTCTGCGTTCTATCCCCGCGGCAATTTGACAGACAACTCTTACAATGCAGCTGATGCCCAAAAGCACCGCTTGGCAATATGGTCAGTTTGGATAGCGGAGGCACTACAACCACTGCCATTAACTTGTGGCTTGGCCGTACCCTGCTGATGTCGCAAACACAACGTCCTGCTCACCAGAGCGTGCAGGGCTGTGCTTCGCCGTTCCACCTAATGGAAATATGTTTACATTAAAATGGCCGCCGGTGGTGACGAAACCCACTGAGAATTCGCTGGGGCGTGGTCTTTTGAGGACGCTGACGATCTTTAAATTGCACCGACTGTTAACTAAAGTACCTAAAAATACAACAAGAAAATGTTCCCCTAACTTTGCCATCTTAACGCCGAAGTACCACCACTGTGCAGTAGAGAGAAAAGCGAAATAAAATGAAAGGCGATGAAATAGAGACAAGCGAAATTGGCTGTGTTTGGTTATTATCCTAACATATCGTTAGCTTCAGAATTTATAAAAGATTAGTTTGACGTCACGTTGTTTTTTTTGGTAGTCCGAATGACATTGCACCATTTGCACAGCAGCTCAGAGGGCTAGATGTAAAACTGCTGTTAAAATGACCCCAGCGATCAGCGTACAAGGGTTCTGCTTATTATCTTTCTTCCACTCTCCATAAAATACAAGAAATTCATTTTGTTTTCTTAAACTCCAGGCTGGTGCAGGTGAATCAAGAAAACAACAGGTGGCTTGTACCAAACAACAGAAAGCAAGTGACTTCCTTTACGACGTGCACAGACATTTGTAATTCAACATCCGAGACTCAGACACCGAGTTGGTGACTTTACGAGTACCTTTGTGTATGTAGCCTTTTGCTACACGAGCAAAACACAATTTAGAGCAGTGCCACTCACTCGCGAACCAAACTAACCCTTTGGACAAATATTTCATACTTGTCCCTGTTACAACTGCCCCTATGAAAGAAGGCAATGCTGTTTTTGCTCTCGGCTAAAGTGAGTGTGACATCCCTGTTTTAAAGCATTCTTTTTGACGATTGGGACTTCGGGAAAAAAGAACTGAAGTAGAAACAGCCTGAGTCGCTCTACAGTACATAGAAATCCGCGACAAAACAACGTCTGAAAACTAGCAAACCTTCACAAAATTTCGCGTTTGTCAAAAAACGCATACATTGTATGGCGCAAACAGCTAACAAAGAATACCGCGTGGGAATTTTGTCTGCTCAAACGCAGCAGCTCGACTGCAATAAACGGACTGTTGCAATAGTTTTATTGAATGGTGCAGCGCAGCAGTGCAATCACCGGGTTGTCAAACCGCACGAGACGAACAGGGTTGCCAATTTGGCTTTTTTGAAACCAGATTTTGAAATTCTGGTTTTAACGCAATTGGATTTTTTTTTTATCAAAAAAAGTCAGATTTTGTCTGGCTTTTTTATGTCAGAAAGGCTTTGACTCTGACAAAGCATTGTCTGAGCTGCATATTCATTACAAACCTTTTCTCACGGGAGTCTATGACCACGCAGGGTGCAAAGAATATTGTAAATATTTTACGGTGCCCCAAAAATGCTCGATGTATTTAATAAGAAACAAATGCACGTCAGTGTTATCACGGGGAAAGAAAATGCTTCTAAAGTTTGGAATTGTATTCCCGAAATGTTTCTGATGAGTTTTAATATCTATTTTGTGTTTGGTTATGCATGTTTATATGTGTATGCTTTATGACTGCTATTTTTTGGGACTAAGCCTGGCTTTTCTTGGTGAAGATGGGCTGGCAATCCTGCTCATTAAGTGCATATATCATGTCCTAGTTCATACAGCTTGGTGCTTTGTGTTTTCAATTTTGGAATGCTAGTCATCACGGATGTTAAGTCGGCCATGATTGACAAGCTTTTCGACATCACGGTCACACAAACAGGATTTTCCGCAACTGTTAAGGCAAGCGTTGCTACAGTTGATATACATTAAATCAGAACCACCCTCCATTTACTTGACGTCCGCAAGACGCCACCCGTCGTTTCCGTGTGCTTTTCAAAATAAGTTGAAAGTGAAAGGACCTTTGATGGCATGTCAAGTAAATATTTGCACAAGAGATTGGGAACTTGCTGAGAGACGGTCCCCTGCTCTGAGCTAGTGACCGCATCGCCAAACGAAAACCATTTAGCGGATGTGTCAGTGTCTAGTGGAGAATGCCACGCAGAAATTGGTATAAATAGTTTGGAAATAGTTTGCAAGGTTCGTGTGGCGTAACTACATAAAAATGTCAATAGTTTTTACCACCTCTACACAAAACCATCGATTCGTCTCGTTAAGATCACAACATCGCTTTCAAGTTGATGACTTTGTTGTGAGCAACATCAGTTAGCTCTAGGTTTCTAGCGCCCCACACAATTCATATGAAGTCACAATTACGTTGCATCATATCAGTTTCGCAAAACGGATATTCTGGTTTAGACTGAAAAGAGCAGCGGCACCAATAATGAAAGTATATTCAACTTTGANTGACACTATGAAATTGTACATATGGAAACAGACCATCTAAAAAANTCCCAGTTTGGAACAAATCCATATTTTTCTTGGCTCGATGTAGGATTGCCACCTCACTGCCAGTTCTTTGTTGTTCTGCCTCATTTTCGTTTGTCGCTTTTGCCTTATTGTGTAAGGTCGCAAAGGATTAAATATGCAAAAATTTTTTAACCATTTGGTTTTCAAAAAACTGTTACTATTCAGAGCATTATAAATTTTCTTTCATAAAATATGATTTCTCTTTAAACACTTCAGCTAACACGAGTAAACTTTGACCCAAATTTCACTAACTGTAACTTTCGTCAAATTTACTAGTCTTTCGCAGCAACCCGTAGCTTCACGAGCTTTGCACAAGCTTACTGCACGGAATTGTCCTTCCAAACATACTGCTACTCATAGCATCAAAAATGGCAGAGGCGCATACTTGTGATGGCAGCAAGCCTGCCTAAAGTAAATGTCATTTTTTCGATCGGGACATAAGACCACGAACGAAAATCTTTGAGGTTATGAACTCTAGTTGGGTTTCAACAATTAAAAGCTCTAGTTTGGCTGTGCAAGCTTTCAGGCAATCAGCCGACTGGGCTTCTCTTTCAAAACGCTACGATTATCAGACTTGCACATATATACTGTATTTATATTAAAGTGATTAGCGTCCGCAAAGGTGATTGAGACAAATTAATCAATAAATTTCTTATATAGGAAATTGATTTGACGAACTGTACGCATCCTGAGTCCATCTTCTTCAAACATACTTTTAGGACTGATGATGTGATTAGATACGTGAAATCGATTGCGTGGCCTTTGTGGGGACTGATTACTCGATCAGGTTTCGTGATGCTGAATTTAAAAAGCGTGATTTCTTTCTAAGAACCCAAAAATTTTTTGTACACTGGCAAGCAAGACCGGTGTGCAGTTATTGCGTTAAGACTGCATTGATTCAAGAATAAACGAAACAACATATCAAAGCAACCTGAAGAGGAAAGGGAACAGCACAGTTCAGTTTATGGCCGGCATTCTGACGATATGACGTTTTCAGTCAGGCATTTCATAAGGTCAGCTCCTTTTCAAATTTCATCTTGATTGAAAGACAGCCAGTGAACTGCATCGATAGGCGGTATCCAAGCACATTTTCCTGCCGTACATCACCATAATGCGCTGTGATGGCGCCAGTATTCAATTACGTCATATGAATCTCAGCACGAAAATATGTAGAGCTTTGTTTTTGTCGGGGTCGGAACAACGTGGGCAAAAAGAGGAAAAAACTGTTATTTTCTGAACGTCAAGACCAATATTCGAACTTAAAGAGCACTCTGGACCATTTCCTGCAAGTACACTGCACAAAGTGCAAGTGGACATACGTTCTGATTACGGGACGCCAGAGGCAACGACTTTTACAATGCGAGAAATGCCGGTGACTTGTTCTGAAAGGACAAAGAAACGAAATTGTTACGTTTGCGAAAAGAACGGATTCATATGTTGGGAGTGTCTTGCGCCCATACAAGGAGTTAACACAGAAACCAAATACAGCGAATCAAGTACATTTTGATTATGAGGGCGGCGCTTAGCAACACAGCACATCTTACCTTGTCATCGTTCTTCCACTTGAGGCAAACCGAAACAAGGCGGTTTTTCTCACATTCGTTCAGAGTAGCTAATGAAGCACTAGTCACAATGCACCCTGCAGCCTGTGTAGACATAGCATGAGAGTAATTGGCAATACTTGGTACTTTCCTGAGGTGCTAAACCCAATACAAGTTTATATGATAGACAGCTTTAACGCTGACATTGCATTTTCTGTAAACAGTTGTCTAGTTGTATTTACATCCGCCGTGGGTTTCAAAAACAATTTCACAGCACACAAATTAACCATGTAACAAAGGCTTGAAGTCGTGGTGACTCGGGTTTAAACGATGTTTAACAACTGACACCACGATTGATGTTTCAGATGAAAAAAATGTATAAAATTTCAGAGCGGCATGACAGTAGCGGACGCAGTAAGACTATGTAGTTATGCAGAACGGGTATCTTTTTCAAGCCACAGCTTCCATGAGCAATAGCTTGAAAGGCCGCCAGCCAGGCGTGCAGCGGTGACAATAAAAACGCGGAAGCAACGGGAAGATCAAACTCAACCGCGTATAATGGGGCGTTGAGACACGGTGAAAATGATATGCGAGAGTCGGCGCTGCCATTCCCAAGAAATTACGCGATCGAGTGGTGAAAATCATCGCCCGGGGTGACAGTTGTAGGAAAACGAACACTGGACGCCCTCGATCCTGAATCTACTTAGCAGACAGTCGCCCTAGCACGATTGCGAAAGCTAACCTTGAACAGCACCGAATCTGATCGGCTTTCACACGAGCGGTTGGAATTGCACCTCGCTGTGATCCTGCGCAAGCAACGCCCCGGGCTTCTTGCACGTCGTCACCGCAGCCTTAGGAACGCTTGCGCGATGTTGTTTCCCAGCTTCAGCACTGACATGAAGTTGTCAGAGTTTTCGGAAATCTCTGACACCATGTCAATCCGCTGCGGTGCAACGTGACGTCATGTACCGACGACGTGCCACGCGCACACGGTCAGAAGTGGATCGTCATGGTGCCAAAAGTCTCCAGAAAACAATCTTCCATGCAGCACTCCATTCAATAGGAATCAGTAAGAACAAAAAACAGACTTACTTTCTCAACTCATCCAATTCGGGTCAACCATTTTATTCGTCCCAGGATGCCAGCAATGGCCTTCTTGCCCATTACGGATTTGTTGGGTTTCAAAACGAGCCACCGATCGTGTTCTACCATGCGCGTTCTACCTGGTCGCGTTCACCAACGACTCATCTGACAGCGCAACAAAAGGCAAGTGCTGAAGACGTACCTACAGGCTTTCAGCACGACTCAAACGAAGGCTTCTTTCCAACTGCATCAGCTTTCACACCTGCTTATAAACCTCCTAGTCGCTGCTTTGATTTACGACCACGCAGCGCCAATTCTTTGTCTGCACCCACTTTCTCTTCGAGCGTCACAAACTGCTGCAAAATTCTTTCGGCGGCCGCAATTTGCCTGTCACAGCGTGGGCTCTATTTAATGCGGCTTGCAAAGCACGCGAAACATTCCTGTTCACAAATAGCTGCAAGAATGGGCTCTACTAGTTAAACAAGTTCGATGCTGCAATACCCTTTACGTGGGCTTGACACTCGGTTACGCGAAAACCTTTACTAGTGCAGCTGCTCTCTATTGCATGTATTAAATTTAGTAAACAAAAAGTAAACAACGGTGTTTGGCAAAATTAGGCACTTTCAGAGCTACATTTGTCCAATATATTGTTAAAATCCAGGCAAACAGTGACTATTAAAGCGATAAAAAACAACTGTAAACCGAGAAGCAATACAGATGCAAGCACTTTCAAAACATTCTAAAAGCCCAAGCCTCGATGGAACAGATGAACACAGCAAGAGAAACAAGGCCAGCGACATTTCATTGCCTGATTTGCCAACTACTCGGTTCTCCAACAGCATGCTAGCCTAAAGTTTTCCGAAAACGGAAATCTCCGTCACGGAATGCAGAGCATTTCTGTGTTTGAATAAAAGGTTAACTCAGCCGAGCGAAACCTATGACAACTCGGTATCGCTTGATCGATTTCGTTAAGGTTTTAACAAGATGAGATAGGTCGCAAGTACCCACTTTTTTCTGGCAGCTGGACTCTGAACAATCTTGTCCGTGACCTCATCTGATCCTTGCCTGCTGGCTTCAATAGGTTAAAAGTGCAAAGCTGACTGCAGTCAAAGACCAACGTTACCGTTCTTTCTTCCACCCTGTCTCTGACATGTAATCCGGCCACAATGGCAAATGATCTTGCCGGGGAAGCAACATTTGAATTTTTAGACGGCCAAATGTCGCCTGTGTGCCACATTCACTGATAACAAATCGCTGTGGGAAGGTAAAAACCTTGGTTATGCAGTGGTTACTTCAACGGTACTTCTGACTCATAGTGTTGCTATGTGCTGACAAGCATTCACAACGATCAAGATTTTTTGAAAAAAGAACCGATGCGTTGACATTTCAGACCAATCTAATCGCGGAAGAGGCTTCTTGTCGAAAGACATGTGACATCAGAGCTGTCAGTTGGCATCAGTCTGTCATGGGATCTCTGAACACTGAACGTATGCAAACCAGTTGGATTCGTCCACTGCATCGCTTAAATTTAAACCAGTCGTACTACTCCACAGGAAGGTCTGCTTTAAATATAGCTAGTTTGGCCAGACCAAAAAAAGTTGCTAAAAGTCTTTCCGATGCTTCTGATTTTCCACATTTCAATTTGAATTCACGCAAATAACGGAAAAAACAACCTTCTCTTCGCAATCGTTGTAAGTAATAACCGCAATATCTTGCTGTGAAGTGGACCAAACGCTAACTCTCCAGGAAGGCTGTGTCATCGACATTTGTTTACTCCTACTCAACGGATGTCCAAGTGCTTTTTGTCAGTTAAGTGAATAAGTGGTGCCAGAACAAAGCAGTTATATCGTGTACGCCCAGACTAGCCATGACTGGTTGTATGCTCCCATCGGAGTTGCAGGACTCATAATAATCTTCAAGAGAGTTTGCACTCCGGATTTAAGAGTGATATTTTATTTGACTAAACCAGTTATGCCTAACCGAAATGTCTCACTGAACCAAAAATCATGTCACTATCATAATGTGGGCCGCGCATTGAATGACTTACTTTGTTCACAACAAACTAAAATTTAGCTGCTGAAAACATTCGATTCGCACACAGACAGGAAGTTCAAACGCTTCGTTTGCGCCCCTGAAAAAGCAGCTGACCACTTTGCATTGAAAACTAAACGCAGCTTAGCATTTTTGGCAGCAACCTTTTCAAAGAAGTCAAAAGATTTGATCCAGCACGCTTAACTACCGCAGGTTGAACCACATAAACTGTATGCTCCCACTTTCAGAGCAGCAGGCCCGCGAAGCAAGTGTTCGGAAAATTAATTTAAGGCACGGGTAACCGGCACGTTAGAAAAAATTTTCCCACATACGTGAAATGTTTAATGGGTCAAGAAAGAAAGTTTGCATTGTGAATGGTTTTCCGTGATAAAGCGGGCTTGATGGAACAAGAGTACCCGTTTCTTACATGAACTTTTTTCGATTTCATGGGATAAATATTTGACCAATACCTCAAACGTTCCTCAGGAAACCGATCCATAAGACCTGGAAAAGTGCTGCACGTCCGTTTAGTGACAAAATATTTTGTTATACCAATGGCTCAGTGCAGCACAGTTTGTCATTTTCTTCAACGTGTGTCTTGTATCTCGAAGAAATTAAACTTCACGAGGATGGTAACAGCCAGTGGCGGATCCAGCCAGTAAGGTTGGGGGGGTCGAGTTCATTAATATTTGGTAGTCAAGTCTCATACTATCGCGAAAGTTGTTTTCAAAATTGAGCAAAATTGTGGCGAATACAGTTACTTTTGTAGATTTTACGGAGGGGCGATATCCCCAGTCCCCCAAAGCGCTCTTAATCACCACAACTACATAAAATCAAAGGAATTGACAAATCGCTCAATTATGTTGGTGTTATCTCTGTAATGTGTAGAGATGAGCTAAAGCGGAAATAATCACGCTCAACTTTAAAATTTCTATTTGACGAGCACAGCAACTTCATTTGCTTCGTTGTCGTAGGCCGCATTTCAAAACGCGAATCTAGTCTTTTTGTTCGCTGTAAGATAAAAATTTGATGCGAAAACTCTACACTTTTTTTTTCAGTATTTTTTAATATCTTGGAAGTTTACAAAACCAAAACTTTGGTTTACTAACATTTTTTATTAAATGGCACTCAGAAAATTTTTATAGCAAGGTACCCTTATATTCAAAGTTGATTTAAAATTTTTCATTTGTTAACTTTTATACGAAGGAAGACAAATAAACAACATAAAACAAAGATTCTGAAACCCAGGGACAATCGTTCGATATATTCGTTGAAGGCATAACCAATAAAATAGCATTTTGAGGGAGAACACCCACATTCGAAGAAAGCTGAAACAGAGAACACCAATTTTTGAAGATACCTGGAAAGTTACCACGGCAAAAAGCTGTTTTGTTCTTCAGACATAATCCTGAATGTCTCTAGAAAAAGTCCCATTCACTTCTGAGTAATTTTAGTGATACGTGGAAGCATAGCTTTGTACGTATGAGATAAATGTCCACCATGCAAGAAAACAACATCACCTTTCAGCATTTACTTGCACCTTTTAACACGTGTGATGCTTATCCCGCAGAAAAGCATGGTGTACACACGGGAAGCGCCCTGGCGGTAACGCGCAAATGCGCCGATTGGAATTTACGACCGCACCGGCCTTTTATGCTGATTCTGTCCGGCTGCGATGCGCTTTGAACGATGACAAACAGCGGAAAAGCCATAAACCCACGAGTCTGTCAACCTGCAGGATCAATAACCCAAAGTGAAAGCGACCCAATCACGCGAAAGGCCACAGTGTCAGGGAAAATTGCAAAAAATCTCAGATTACACAGTTCTCAAATCGCACAAGCAAGCAAGGTCAGCCAGTGAACGGTGAGTGACGGCTCCAAATTTGCCGCGGTTCGGTAACGTGCTGAAGTAGTGGACATCACAGCCACTTCGTTACCATGTAAAGCGAATTGGCAGCAGATGTTGATGATGATTCCAGAACATCTGCCGACAAAGCACTAGATGCCCATGTGCTGGTATCGATTTGTTCGTCGATTGTTTGACCCAATTTAAACCGCTAGCGGCATTCAAACTCACTGATGCTAACGCAATTGTCTGCCACCCAACTTCATTTTTCCTTGCACTCGGGCATTGTGTACGTTGGTGAAAGACAGAAATGAATGAAATGCCCTTTCCTCCAAAGGAAAAGGCTAGATCACCGAACGATTACTTTATGCCTAAAATAATTAAATTTCTCTTGCACACATACCCGTTTGTAGCGAATGCTACAAAACGCATGGGCGAAACCTGCGATGCGAGCCTTCTGACCAGTCATGCGAATGGCTACTTTTGGTGACAAAGCATGACATATACGTGCTTGCGTACGTATATGACAGAATGTGTTTCACACGTGTTGAAGTTACAGCAATGGTGTTGCACAAAGAAGTGAAACCTGATCTGCACGGATAGGTTGTCGTGAGGGAACGATACGCGTGTCGTTCCACTTGTGAAAGAATAAAACGGAGTTGAAGAATTGCTAACACTCGGTTTCTGTCTGCAATTCCAAGGCATTTGGAAGACATTTTTAATATGAATACAAATTTGCACAAGGTAAACTCCCTTGTTTACTAGATTATAAATTAATTCCGATAAGTTTAGACCGCGTAGAGTCAGTGGAGATACTGTTTCTTAATAAAAGTGCAAAACCTTTGCTGACCTTAATGTGACAGTTGCGGCCCGAGATGCTGTCGTAGTGAAATGCATACAACGTGGTATCAAAGCAAAGGCAACGGAGTTTGCACGATGATTTCCTACAGCCAGCTTACCCTAGCGCAAAGCTGGGGCACTAATTAACTGAAAGGGGATGAAAATCGCCGTATCAAGTAAGTAACAAAACACTGCAAAGAGCTTTGTTTCCATTTTGAATTTGGAACCATGCTCAAAAATAAATTTGTTGAGAAGTAAATTTCCACCAACTTGAAAGCAGCCATTACCACAAACAACGTCCTCTGCAACGAGCGCTTTTGCACACGAGTGGGGGCATCAGTTCGTAGAAAGTTGGGAAACGTCGCACTGAAATATCAGTATTTATTTTAAACATTCTCTAACCACATTGCTAGCAGACATTGGAGCGTTTTGCTCTATTCTGCCTACAGGGATGATCCGATCAAAAAACGTTTACCTGTACCGTTGCGTAAAAAGTAAGTTGTTTTATAGGGGTAATTGGATTGCGCCCGAGCTAAATTCGACCAGTTGCTTGACGTGATTTGTGTGGGACGTGGCAATGAAATAAATCTCGTATTCACAAGAGCGTGTAGTCCAAATATTGTAGACTTCCACTTTCAAAAAAGAAACTGATTTGAATTAGGATTGATTTAAAGGCAAAGCGATTTCTGTTTCACGATTTGCTTACATTCACACACAGCTATTGTAATCAGAGTAATGCAAAAGAAGGGAATGTAGAAGCGCATGTGCCGTCAAGAATCCAGCTACTTCGGTTTGTCTCCGTCACTGAATCAAGGGTGTGGACTCTTCTTGTCACTCCTAATCTATTTTTCAACTTACCTTAAAACACGGTGCTCCATGTTCTTTAAAGTTTGAGTAGCTCAGGCGTAATCATGTCAGAGGTACTCACCACACATGCTATAAGAGTCTTGTCCAGAGCGCCTGCACATGTTCAGAATTTTGCTCTCTTGGAAAAAAGTTTGGAAACACCTGCTTTAAACAATCTCTGTCGAAAGGGTGGCTTTCACAAATATGAGACATCCACTGTAGATGCTTCCAACAGCAAATACTTCGCTTAATAGTATAAGAATCATCACACATATTTTCACAAAAAGATATACTGTATTATCTCATTGCAATGTCTTCAACTTTTTTTATTTCAAGCTGATACGAACGTTTTGAGTATTAGTAACACAAACTTTGCAACCGAACATGTCACTGAAAACCTTTGTCGTCTGCAATTGCACACCAGAAGTAACGTGCTTTATACTTATAAGGTTGCAATAGATCGTCTATTCTGAGCAAAAGCAACAATTCAATGAGACAGGTTCTGCGCAGACCAAATCAACAAATAGTTTGTGACCCCATAAACATCTCGTGATGTTCAGGTGATCTCTGGTCACGATGCTGCGTATTGCGTCACACTTCCGCAAAACAAAATACCGCAACAAGACGACTGATTAAAGTGGCGCAACCCAAGTAAATTTTCTGCAACTGAGGTCAAATTACTTTCCAGTGATATCAGGTTTCAAGTAGCAAGCTCTACGACAGAAAGTGGTCTCCAAACGACTGCTTGCAACGCTGAGCCTGCAAGCATCACAAGAAGCAACTTTCCTAGAAAGCATGAGGTACGTGAATGGCACTCGTTAAGAGATTGCCAGCACATTAAAGAACCAGCATGCTATTCTAAAAGCTTGCACGCGACTTCATGAGATCAAGTGAACTTTTACTTTCGATTTTAAGCACTTGATTTTTTTCAGTATTGCATCGTAGACTTGCTCCTCGGATTCTAAGCTTCGCGCACTGAAAGGATCAACGAACGCTGCGACTCCTTGACAACCCCACGCATCCTATTGACATACACGTGATTTTGAAACCCAATATTAATCACATGATGAGCACTGCCCGATAACACTTGAAGCAAGCGTCCCTCTTGGCATCCATACACATTCAAATCGACCGTATTCACCAAGGAAACGAGCTAAATTCAAAAAGTGTTTCACAGAATGGCGTCTGTGAAGCGGCAGATAGCCTTAGCGGGAGTGTGGGAGGCAGCTGCCAAACGAAACATTCGAGCCCAAGGCAAAAGCATGATTGAAACGAAGCAAGACGAAACGTGGTGAAAAAAGCAAAAATGAAACAATCGCACCTGACATGAAATGAGTCCCCGTGGGTAGCAAAATGCGAACAAGACAACAACAATTTTGACACGGGAACTGGGAAAAGCTTTACACATACGTGATTTTTGGAAAGGACGGACACCTCACGCATGCACGATACCTTTTACGTGCTGACCAGAAAACCATTGCAAAAGGTCATTTCTGCTGCAGCTAAGCCAGAAAGCCTGTCCACTGAAAGTTTTCTTCTGGTAGTTTCAAGAGACCGTCGGCGTTTCGCCCGCCCACCGCTTGGCTCAGCATGGCTGCACCATACAAACACAATTTATTCATTGAAATAAAATTCACTCCACGCAATTCAGCATCCTTGTAGCCTTGCTTTGCAAAAGCGAGCTTATCCTACATTCCGATTTGCATTTGGTGTTCCTTGAGCTCACTGACAAACTGTTTTCACGCTGCTTTCAACAATTCACGTTTCGCTTGCCAAACAACGCAGCTTCGCTAATGCAACAACAAGAACCCTAAGCTTGCTGCGCCGTATCAACCTTTCCACGTCGATTGATGCTTTCAGGAATATTATGAAATAGCAAAGTAATCATACATTATTGATAAGTACGCAGCCGTGCAGCGCCAGACAAGAAGTGGGGGACGACCTACCGGAGATGTTACTAATCAAACTCAACCTAGCAGGGACTTTTTCTCTAGAAAAGCCAACACAAAGCGACAACTAAAGTAAAAATATTTTCGTGCAACATGAGTAAGTAGGAAAGCGGCATTCCCCCCGCCAAAGATACAGTACGAGGAAACGTTGTTACACGCGTTGCCACTCCACCATATCACTTGAGGGGGAATCACGGAAAGGTCTGTTTTTTCCGCATTCAAAGTGTCACAAAGCGGGTCAACGCCACACACGGTGGCGCTGCTGAGCGCTCATTTCACTGCTCGATGTCTAGTAACGCACGTGTGGATTCCCACNTATGAGCACAACGGGCTTGATTGAGATGAAGTCAATTTCCTTACAGCATCTTTTGAGTAAAATCGACGAAGAGCAGAAAACGCTCGTGAATCAATAACAATGTTGGCGCTTCAGGGACGCTTTTTTTCAAACGCGCTGTGCGGAGTGCAATAATTTCAAAGTGCACTTGTCGGGCACTCAGTGTGAAAACTGACACATCAGTCTTCATTGCAGCTGCCACCAACGCCAGATCCTGGGTTGTTTTGAAAAAAGTAAGCAGTTGCTGAGGTTATCAAATTCTCTAAAAGATGACAGTGTTTTTTGACTCAACGCCCCCTTTCTTTGTTGGTCCTTGTCGTTTATTCTTCCTTGGATATGGCAATAATTGTCCGGCCTTTTATGTTAAGTAACGAGCTTTTGCAGATATTATAACACTAACCTGCTAGGCAATGCGTATAACTATGCTTCAGGTAAAAGTTGAGAGACTGCGATTTTTAAGTGCTTACAAGCAGGTCACAATGACACGTCACAACTGCTACAGGATGGGAGCCCGAGATGATTTAGCTCCTGTAGTCCACCTCATGGAACGTTACGCTCAGAAACAGTCGAAATTTCACAACGTCTGTCCTGTTTCGCAACATTCTACTTCCGATGCCGCACACGTTTTTTTCTCAAACACAGACAAGATACGTTTCTGGACAATAATTTATGCGATTTCACCCTCTTGGAGCGCTGCATCGCAGAGACAAGCGCAGTGTGCGATGTCATGTGCTGCCCCCCAAAACTCTTTGTGGCAAGAAATGCCTGTCTGGAATTTTGGACACTTGGCATGTCGCAATAGGTATACTTTAAAGCAGTCAATTGTTTTGATTCGACCAGAGCTGCGCCCAAAGGTAGGACAATCCCGAAAGCGGAAACGGAGTTTTTCCTTTCTGTATGCTGTTCAGACATCAATTGACCGTTTTCACAAAGGGAATTTTTAGCAGGGTCTTTTCATCTTTAAGCGCATTGCTGTTAGACAAGTTGCCGAGTTTGTCGGGCGATCTGCTGCTGAAAGAAGGGTTGAGTTGATTTTTCGATTTGCGTTGAGGTCAAGACAACAGATCGCCGAAGAAATGCTGTAGAGCAGGTTGTCTCGTAGAGCACACCTCGACTGTTGGTTAATTACCTAAAGGCAATTATAATTTTTTTCTAAAGCTTCGAGGTTAATGTTGAGTTGTAGTTAAGTGCGGAGTCGTGACAAAATGAGATTTTACAGATTAAGCTGTCTTTTAACTGTCATTTTCAAATTGTCTGTTTTCTGCTGAGCTGATTGGCATGTTGTTGAGGCGGATACTCAACGTTTCAATTGTAAAGCCAGATCGATCTTCAACGAAACTGGCACAAGTCTCTGGGAAAAAATCCGTTGTTATCTGACGCATCTGCAAAAAAGCATTTTGAAGGCATTTCCTCACAGCCACTGACTTTCTACAACACAAAATTAAACTGAAAATAGTTGACATGTCTTTCGTTTCACGGAACGGGTTGTACTGAATGGTCAAGTTTTACAAACATTTGAGACTAAACGACAGCATGCTTTTTTTAATTCGACACGAAGAAAACCTTTCAGACAACACTGTCAGACGTGCTCGGGTGGGACTGTCACTTACTGTATAGTAGTTCCTGAACCAACCTTCGTCTCATTCGCGTTACTGCTGTCGAGCGGAATTGTGCTTCGTCTGCGCTGAAGTCGGACAGCAGCACGCTTCGCCGTACGTTAGGTCTGCAGCTATGTCTTCAAGATGTCAATCTAAGTAAATATCCGAAAGCACTGCGCCGTAACGTTTTGCTCTCGCCTACGTTGATACCGGCTGCCTCTGTAAGGTTGAAAAGAAGCGCATATTGTTGACTTGGGCCAGACCATTTGTTACTGCTGCAGGAACCCTACTAATAGTTACATATTACCGCGACAAACTAGTTGAAAACCCAAGCCTGAATGATCAGCATGATCGTGCGCATATGGTAGATGAAACCGGATCTTGGGCAACCTATCTGCATTTCCTTCCCGACAAATGACCTGAACCACTGAACGTTTTTTTCGTCATAGCACCACTGGTTTGAGCACAAAATATCAGAGTTCTTCCTTATTTTTCAATCAACAAACAATGCATGAACCACTTCTTGAAGGTGATGCAAATGCATTTCTTCATTTACTGGATCGTCAAATAGCATTCTCTTTCTCCTGAAGGGCCATTGTGGCAGATGGAAGAATAGTTTCCTTCTAGAAACTGGTGGTTGCCCTAGCAAGTGCATTTCCTGACTTAGGTCTCGCTACTGAGTTGTGGTACGAAGCAATAAAGGTTATGAGGTTCAGTTGCCGAGCAGTCTTGCAAGGGTCTAGCAAATAATTAGTTGCTCCCAAATTCACTTTTAACCGCAGAAATGCGTTTCCAAACAATATATGAAGCAGATGACACGAGACCTGGTGAATGAATTCTGCAATCGTTAATTCAAATCAATTTTGGTTTTTAAAATTTTGAAGGAAAGAAGCTATTTGATTCATACTTTTACACTGAAATGTTATAAAGGGCTGCGTCGTTTGCGCCGCCTAAAATGTGTACATTGTGGATTGGATTGCAATTCAGTTAGATGATGCTCAAATTCTTTCACTCGCGGTTAAATTGTTTTCGGAGCAACATATAGAGTTAAACAAACAGGCAAATAATTAGATAATTTAACCATTTTCAGAAAACAGGTGTTACGTACATGCAGTAAGATTTTGGTTTGCATATGGATTGTTACATGGTTGTTACANTATTTTAATGATTTGATACTTCTATTTACATTTTCCATCTTTATTCTATTCCTGAGTAAGTTAGCAATGATGATGGCATAAGAATTTTGTTAATCGTCATTTTTTTGTGACTGCATTTATTGTTTCTGCACCTGGACTACCCTTCTCAAATACCTAAACAGTATTTTACAATGCTATCTCACATGATGCATAGAAATAATTGACCATTGCGCTTTCTGCGGTCACAAGCTGTGAAACCTCTCTCTGTAAGACAGCGAACCTGAATGATGATTCTCACTGAACCCACCACAGTCACATCCTTCTCTACCAAGTCAACTGATCATGCGTAAACCAATTTCATCTCACGGCATTCACACAAGTAACGATACAATAGGCGTTGGAAAACGAGTTAACGTTTCAAAACGCGGAAATGCCCAACGCGCCCCAGTCGCTCAGTTATGGCGAACGTAGTTGCGACGATTTGTCGTTTCTCGGTTTTGCACAGGACATTCCCAACGCTTTCTAGAACAACGCGTCCATTGCACAATCAACGGCATCGGCAATAGCATACCGCGTAGGGCACATGGAGTTGGTTTCAATCGTAATGAGAATTGTGAAGTTAGTTCTGATGATCGCACCAACGCAGTCGCTCTGAATTGTAGGTGAAAAAGACGAAACTGCGTTCTAAAATAATGAAAGCCTTGACATCATCCGCATTCACCGCATTTCAAACATACCGTTGCTTTGGCTAGTTCCAAAATGGACTGTAAAAATTGCTTTGCTTGTTCGCCAATGATTCGCGAAAACGCTTACTACATTATTATACGCCCGATGGACAAGCTTCTGGCAGAAAACTGATAACGAAGCTGCAGTAAGACACAAAATATACTTGGGAGAAAGCGTGATACTTTTTGTTTGTTATCTTGGATTGAGGAAGCAAACATCACAAAATTGTCATGTCTAAAATATTAGGTGTGAACTCTCACACTTGAAAAGCTCCTGGACGGCTGTAGAAATGTTTTTCTTCTCCTTTATAACTTCGTACGTAGTTCATCTCAATGCAACATGTTTCAAGCCTTTTCACAATTTACACGCTCTATGGTTTTTCACAATTTACATGCTTTATGGTTTTATCAGTTTTTTTTACTTTTCTTTACAGTACATATGACTTACATCTTTTGACACAAACGTGCAATATTAACTCGTAAGCAACCTATTATTACCGTATTAATATTATTCGTTACAAAATCATGCGCGTCTGACTGCAGAAACGACCTAGGCATAGTTACCTAAGCACTTACCTCGACATGGTTTCGGAACAATTAATGAACCACGCAGACAGCAAAGCTTTTCAACAACTTGTACACTGTCATTCATTCCGCGATGAAACATAGATTTCTTTTGTTTGGAGAAAAGTAAAGCAGTGACGATTTTCTCCTGCTGTGAGTGGATAAATACTAGGGGTGCAATTTCAGGACGAGTCGAAGAAAGGCCAGAAAATCAAAACAGTCAAAGGGCTGGGTTCACACAGAAGTTAACAAAACACACTCGTCCGGTCGGACTTGCGCCAGATTGTCTCAAAACATTTGCCGAATGCAGAACTCAGGCGTTGAATGCTTCGGCTTTTCTTTAACCTGGTTTCACAGCTGGTCCCTCAGCCTTCGCACCTTGCGGCGCCGGCTTGCTGTCCAGGCACAAGCCCACAGCATCTACAGCACAGCAGGCGCCGCGCAGACAGCCGAACAGCGGGTCGGCGTGGCGGCTTGCTATTAATAATATTACGGCATTAACGTAACAGATGCCACCCATAGCAGCGGAGCGTTTCAAATGAGTCGAGAAAGATCAATAAGAAAACAATCCAGATGCCCTTATCTGTTGCCCGGAAGGTATCGTCAAGGACGCCAGACACGGCTACGTGAAATAGAGGTCGATTGGTACGGTGGCAGCCCTGGCCTCCTCATGCTGGCATCGTGAAATGAGGGCTAACGTGTTCCGGATCGCACAGGTACCGATATCGACGTGGCAACAAATGCAAAAGCTGGAGTTTTCTTTAACTGGTAGCTTAGCACGAGAACTGCCAACACGAATTGATCGAAGTTCAGGTTCAACAATGACGGTCGGTCAAGCATCTACCGACCTTTCGTGATGCTTCGAAATGGAGAGTCTGCAGCGCTGTTGCGTTTCGAGGCAACCATTATTTTCATTTTTCACACCTAGCCGTTACGAATTGTTTACAGATTCTTAGTACGTAAGTAATCCCAGTGGAGTAACTACAGGTTTGAGCCAGAGGGGGAGGTACTTAGCTGAAGGTGGCCCGCTGGCCACCATAAGTGGCCCACTAGCCAACAATCAAATAATCGCTGAGAAATGATAGTGAAACCGGATGTGTATGTCTATACTAAAGCCTGAATTCACGGGAAAACACTACAAAAAACGCAAGAAAATAAGTTAAGTAGAGGTCCGATCTTTATATTTAGCTTGCCAGGGGGAAAACCACACCCCCTGCCACCCTCTCAGTTACGCCGCTGCGTAATCCTTTACAGCAGTGGTGAGCAAACCTTTCAGACAGAGCCGCAGCCCCTAAATTCGGCCGGTGCGCTCTCATGCAGTGCGATATGCAGACAGTACGGTTATTAAACACAAACACTTTTTGTTTTTTTCTGATATGCTGCAAACTTCCGCTAGGCGCACATTCGTAGAGGGCCGCAGTTTGCCCTCCACTGCTATAGACCAATGCAACTATGAAGCCTATCAATTTAACTTCCGAAGCGGTGAAGGTTTGGAAATATATTCCCCTAAAATTCAAAAATATTAAAACACCAGGCGAATGCACACCCCAGTCAAAGTAATTTACGATCCTCAAAGTGACATCTGTGGGCAATCGTGAGTGCGAAAACAATTATTTCGAAAATTTTGTCACCAACTGACTTGATCTCACATAAAGCTTGGACACGATTTGCAACCGTAAAACAAAGCAAAATTTGACCAGTGGTGATTTTGTGAAATTGTGTTTTAACTGCTGCTCTTCATTATTTTTTTCACTTATCTCTCTTGTTTGCTGTGGACAGTAATTGACCAAAAGTTTTATCACTACTTCAACTGCAATATCAATTTGATGTGTTTTCAATCCGACGTGCAATAAAGCGTTTAACTGCACTACAATTTCACCTTCTCACCTTTCATTCATGTTTAAATACAAAAAGATAGGTGTAGGTGCACAAACTGACATGTTTGTCGTGCATCATGTCAGCACAGATAACCTCGTTCGCAGCGAAATTTGGAAGATGATAACTACAGCATTTGACAGGAAAGTAAAATGCCCTTGTAGACGAATGGTTTCCTGGATCAGTCGGGTCAGACTCGGGGTCGAGCAGTGTTTCATTTTAGTTTCGCAGGATGGAGCTCATATGGACGACATGGGAAATCATTTGAGTTAAGTTTTCCTTGCGAACAATTTTTCTTCCTTATCGAAACCACATATCAATCTATTTTGAAAATAAGCAATAAAAAATTACATATTAAAAAATACGTTTGTTCAAAAACTTTTTTCCTACCAACGCTACGGTGTTTAATGGTCAATAGATCAGAATCTGCACAACGTACCATTCCTTATCATAGTGATGTGCGTTTTCTTTTGGTCTTGTCATATTTCGCTTAAAATTTTTAGAAGTCGATAACGTACCCGCGTTTTCTTCCACCGAAGATGCCACTTTTTGCAACTAAGAGAAACGTAGCTGAACGATTTGACTAAAGTGATGAAATGCGCAAAAACCACTATTGTCTAAGTACGGAAAATGAAAACCGAGAAAAAAATCGTTGCGGTATTGTCACCCAGAGGCAGATGGGCCACGCCTTGAATGGCGAGCGAAACAGGATCCGCTAGATGTCTTCACAGATCACATTGCACGCAAACCACAGGCGAAACAACATTCGTGGTGGAGCATGTCACAAGCTTACGTTGTGAGGAGCTACCATCACAAAACGTTCTCAAAGGCTTTTTCAGGGAAGTGGGCAGCACCTACTTTGAGATGAAAAAATTTGTACTTGCCTTGATTTCTGATACTGGCTGCGACCAAGATTCTTTGTGAAACTCATGGGTGTGAATTGCCTGGTTAATCGATGGTTTTGCCGTAATTTTCCCACCAACAAAAAGAAATAACGAGCTAAAAATAGGTTGAAAAATTTATTCACTTTTTTTCGCATCATAACAATATGTTAAACCGTGATTCCCGCACAGTCTGCAGTATTCTCTAAAACAGTGGTTCTCCAACTTTTATGGCCAATGAACCATCTTTTTAAAGAAATTAATGACACACTTTGCTATGTTGATAACTCATGAACAGCTTGTCGAAAATTGTATTGCACATAGGTCAGTTAAAATTTTATCAAGGATTTATGGCACTCTCTGTGGACCACTAAAATTCCAAGTGGGCCATCGGTGGGCAAAGACCGAGAACACCTTGAGATTCACTTCAAATTTTCTATGATTACTCATTTCATCCACAGTTCGCGCTATCCCTCTGTCCTGATTTGTTTTTTTGCTTTGTACTGGAAAGCATATTACTTTTTGCCGAAAATTTACAAGCACTGCCTTGCTTCGCCCATTTTAACGAATTGTGCAGTATACAATACACCCTACTCAAACCATTTGGCTACTCAGTGGGAAAAGTGATTGTCTGCATGACTGCGTTGCTTTGCTAAATGAATATACAAGAACTTAAGATGGAGGAATTTTCGAAATTAAAAAAATTTTTTGGAGGTGAGATAACAAACTTTTCTTAGAATCTACCGAAAACTGACAAATATCTAAATATTGGCTGAATCTCAGCATCTTGGTAAAATTTCCTCGGCCAAGTGCCCATTTTGCTTCTCACTACCCGGTTTCCTGAACTTTCCATCATCGCTACAAAAATTTTGCCTGCTTTATCAAGACAAAAAGTGGAAACAGACCGAAATTTTCCAATGACCTAAGCAGATTTGATATTCCAAAAAAACACGGAAAAACACATTTTGTAGTAAGACTACAATGAGTAGCAGTTGCAGTTTTCAGCGATCACCTGTGGAAGAAGTCCCGCTGCAACAAAGAAGCATAATCGCAACCCATAGAAACAATTACATTTCGGTATTTCATCTCAGATGAATTTCGCAATCACATTTCGAGAGAAATAGGGTTTCACAATCACATTTCGAAAATCGGTGATATGCAAAAGACATGGAAGGCGGGTTTTAACGTATTTTAGTATTTTAACCCATTTCCAGTTCCGGCGTAGTAAAGGCACTAGACGGCAAATGTCCGAAATTGGTCAGATTGTAGTATTTCTGTAAAGCTCTAAAACGACAAGTCAGAGAATTAATTACGATATACTGTACTGCATAAGCGCGCAGCTCAGGTATCAAGAAAACAATTTTCCATTTCAACTCATAACTTGCCACCCGCATGTCTTTGGTCTTCCTAATACAGCGCCAGGCACTTAACACAAATCGTGTTAGTTTGAAAATTTCCTGTATTTGACTTAGTCTGAAACTGCTGACCATACCAACACAAATGGAAACGAAATTTCCTGGTCCGTATAGGACTGCTTGATTGCGGCAGTGACTGGTGGTACTGTAGTGGAATAAATAGTGACGTCGTGCCTCTGGAAATAAAGCCCAACTGCATACATCACAATGAGAGCGATTCGCGCTGACTGCAACTGTTTGCAATCAACAACCACTATTGTCTCATTAAACTTGTTTTCCTGCAACAATCAACCGTAAATTGACAAAGACTTTGATGGGGGTTATTTCATTGCTTATACAGGGCAAGCAGCGATATCGTCGACAGCGCGTTAACCATTCTATTTACAGTCACAACATCTGAAGAAAAGTAATAGGCTGAAAAGTAGAGCCAGAACGATTTTTCGCTTAGCTTTGGAGAATTACAGTCCCCTGGAAGTGTGGTAAAGTATTTAACAAAAGGTTCTAATAATAACCCAAACAAATATAGTTTGTTGTTCCATCAAGGGTTTGTTTCAAATGGCAACTGCAATGCCAAGCAGGTGTGGTAAAAAAGGGCTAAGCGAGGTTAAACCTGAAAACTTACTTATTGTTCCTTGATAGCATGCGCGTTCCGCAGTTGCAAATGTAAGTGCGGACACATCTAATTTCAAACATAATCGCTGTTGCCCTTATTGTCTGAACCCTTCCATCTCCATTGAATTTAGTAAAGAACAGCAGACGTTTCTGAAACGTCCATCGCGTTGTGGGTAACAGTGCAGCACGACGGTCAACTGAAACGGTTCGACTAACATAAATCCGTGGTTAGCACAGCACTGCGACTGACTGTTGTAAGCGCTTATTGAAAACACAGTTGACGTTCATGCTGACACAAAAACGTTCTCACAGTAGTTAAGTGCTATGCTGAAAGATATCGCCCTGTCATCGTACGAACAACACGCACCAACAGCTTGCAACACGAACGGAAATGATGTCGAAATCGTCGGAAGTTGAGCTGGGTGCGTCATCCGGGCGAAACACCAGCTGCCGCCGAGGCTCGAAACAAAGCACGGAAATATGAACTGTTCCGACGTCGCATACTGAACTTCTGGGCAATATCATTTGCTAGCCTATAGTCATCAGAAGCTACAACAACTCATCTGCGTTCACAGCTACGGAAATGGCGGCAAGTACGCTACACCGCAAAACATGAAGGCCCACTACAACCGAATGACATTGAAGATAATCCTGCTTGCTTCGGCAGTGCTGGTTGGCCTATATGAGGCAATTCAGCCCGTTGCGCGAAAACCAAGCCTCGCCTCAATGTAGCAGCAACACACATAACAAAAAACAATGTGTTGGTAGCAAACCACGTACAAGCAACTCTTCGATTTTTGCATAGTTTTAACTGGAAAGAGTTTTAAACAATAAAACGACACCACAAATATATAAATATGCGTGTCATGTCACATTTAATCACTTAGTGCAATGTTGACAGACGTTGAGTGGGTAGCCGACAGCAGCTTGAGTGGGAGAAAGGCACGATTGCATCACCTATAGCCTACTGTCACAGCATGAATTTTACACGCGTTTGATTGATCCCAACTCAACACACAGAACCCTCGCAGGGTTTGGAGATCGGAAATCTTATTACCCCCATCACGGCCGGCCTTAAGCCGATGCAGCTGCATTGGGCCCCGCGCCNTGGTGTTTGGGTAGATTATTCATTTTGCCAGACACACCTTGCGCTTGAGAATTCAGTAGAAACGCCATACAAATTTCATTGTTAACAAAGAACGCTCTCGTCAGAACTAGCAAATGTCTTCTCGAACGTTAGGAAACGTGCTCAATTCTCGTGTTAATGCTGTACTGCATATTTGCGCTCTACCACGATCGTAAAACGGTTGACTGAACACGATGACGTCATAAAATCACTGCTCAGAGGGCCCCGCGCTTAGGTCTTGCATTGGGCTCCGCGCCCAGGTCTTGCATTGAGCCCCGCATCTGCTAGGGCCGGCCCTGACCCCATGCGACAACCATTGGGAAATGTGACAAGTTTCAGTTTATGTACTTTCAGACTTCTGTGTCCTTTGTTTATTACGCGCTCAATTTTCTCGTTTAATTAAGCTGCACTTAGAGCACTTCACTTTTTCATGCGGTTGCAGTGCTTCATTGCGGAACCGTCGCCAGAAAGTCGAGGTTTAGGTTTGTGCGGGGAGGATTTACGTTCGTGCAAGGGGGCTTGACATTCAAATTTGACAAAAGTTTCACTAAGTTAGTGTTTCATATTTCAATTTGGGGATCTTGGAGCTTTGTTTGGGGAGGCTAAGCCCACCAATGCCGCCCCGTGGCGGCGGGACTGCTCCATTGTTTGTTTTTCAGGCCCGTTACCGAGGAGGCAGCCAGGTCGAGGAGAGACAAATGCCAAATCGTCATTTTATGCGATGTGCTTGAATTAAATGCCACTGTGTAATCTACATTGAAATACCAACATCACAAACTGTTCTCCACAAAAAGAGTAGTTTTTAGCTTTTTTTGGATATGCTCTCTTTTGGTAGCCTTGCAATTCTTATTCGTACTTTGTAAGATCAAGGGTTGGATTTTGTGAAGTTTCAACCGAATTCTCGTGATTCGTGAAAGTACTGCACGAGCACAGGTGACTGTCCGCATTCAGCTGTCGTCATAAAACAGCAGCTTCTCCAAAATTAACAACCAAAAATCATGTAGTGCACACTTTCAGGCAAATTTCTTTCATCACTTACTTTTCTCTATTGTTTGTTTTCATCACTTACTTTTCTCTATATGTATATTTGTCTGCAACGTAGAATTTGCTAAAATTGTCCTGGACGTACAAGTTTCAACGCACAAAGCCATATTACAATAAGGTGCAGACGCTGTTTTGAAGTGCAGTGATTCTCAACTCAGTCCAGGTGAACCACCGGTAGTTCACCTGGGATTCGGAGTGGTCTACAAAGAATTCGACAAATCCTTGATACAACGTTCCTGAAATTGTAACCTTTGCTGTACAATAAATCCCGTAAACCGTCAGCATAGCATAGTGGTCCATCGCATGCTTTTTGAAAAACGGTCCATTGGCCAAAAAAGGTTGAGATCCACTGCGCTAGTGCCCGATAACAAGGCTTCGTCCATCGTTTTCAGCAGTTGTGCGAAACATCACGTGCCAAGTTTGAAGCGCAGTGGATTACAGGCTGAACACGAAATCAACTAATGTAGTGAGTTCCTTGATGTGTTCGTGCGTTTAGTAACTTACAGTGCCGAACTGAGAAGTATTTTCAGCTGCAAACTTTCAATTACCGGCATATGCATGTTCGTTTGCTGAATTATCGTTTACGAATGCGTCCGTTGCTGAAGTATGGACGGGCTTGCATTAGCCCAGCATGAACTGTACACGATACGTGATAAGCAATCGTGTTGCGAATTTANGAGCTTCTTAGGATCGGATGGAACGAACAANCTCGTTACAATGTGACTTGNATGTAGCAGAACTGCTGTATTTCGCCAGGTAACTCCGTAATGGCTTTCTAGCACTACGCTTTANATGAAGACGACTCCCGTTACTCACTAGTTAGTTTTCACGCAACGCGGATGTGCTGGTCAGCTTGAATTTTTTCGATATTAATAGAAAATACACCTTTCGCTATGACGTGGCACAATACAAACGATGAATTAAACACGGTAACAATAGTCAGGAAGTGAAACAACCTTTTGTTTGCTCCAATATTCAAATTATTGCGTTTCACAAGCAACATTCAATGCAGGCAAAACACACCAGTCACGACACTCACCCTATCACTATAACATTCGTCTGTTTCGAAAATGCGAGTCACACCAGACTGTTGAATAATTGAAAAAATATTTGTGTGCAGTCCGGTCTATACGATAAAGAAGGGTAAAAAGCTGTTTCAAAGCGGCGTACGGGCCTCCTAACAAATCACATCAGCTGCATTGTGTTCTGGAAAAAATCTCAACTAGCCTATATCTGCAGGCAAAGTTCTGTATTGACTTTTAATGCTGAAGCGGTTCATCAGGAAACAGAAAGAGCGAGGCGCAAACCATGCGCTTCCTGCTGCTTTTCTTGGAAATTTGCAGCCGTTTGTTTAGGCGTGCTCAGCGCAGCGCTGACCGGCTAGGGTCAGGGGCCAGCAACTCCGGCCTATAGGTCGGATACGGCCTAGCTAGTGTTCCAGTTCGACCTGACGCACTCCTAGTTATAATAATTGCACACGGGCTAATTGTACTTGCCACGGCGCCAGACCAGACCAATGCCTCCTTTGTGCAATTAGTTATTTAGCTGCAGGCCTTGGACGTTCTCTTCCTAAGTTTACTTCTTTGGCTACTCCCGTTAACTTCTAACGTCAGCTCAAGCTGCCACATTATCATTTTCCTCTGTGTTGTTGGTCCGTACCGAGCGTGTGATCACAGTGCAGGGTTGCCAGGTTTTCATCAGTAATAAAGGTCACATCAGCCGTTAAAAAAGCCAGAAAGCACCAAAAAAGCCAAATACAAGATAAATACACAAAGACAGTGTTAAACACCCACACAGGTTGCACAAGACATTTTTGTAACATTTACAGAATAAAGCTCACTCAATTGATAAACGTCTCAAAACTTTTGATCTTGCTAAAGAGCAACCTGAAGCAGCAAAACGAAAAATCATAAAATTATAGTGCAGAGTTTGCAACAAAAATGTATCACTCTGCGTTCAGAAACAGTGTTCAGAAATCCTGTCAAAACCATCTTTAAATCTGCCACACCGACAAAAATATTTAATTGGTCAAAAAAGGCCAATAAAGCCAAATATCATTTAGACAAAATGAAAAAAAGCAAAGGCCAAAATTTACAAATTTCGTTTCAAAAAAGCGAAACTGGCAACACTGCCGCAATGTTTGGTAGTACTTACTCGTGCGCACAGCTCTTTTCCAAGATGAGCTTTCGTAAGAGCAAGCGGCGATCCCTGCCCGCACGGACGATCAGTTGACATTCTCTTTCTGAGCTCCTCATGACTGAAACCTGATATTTCATCTTTCTCCAAGATGCAACCAGGGCTGTGGAGCAGAACTCAAATTTCGGGCTCCAGCTCCAGGCATTTTAATTTTTGGCTCCGGCTCCAACCTCGAAAAGTTTTTGACTCCGGCTCCAGAACAATTTGGTCCGTTAAAAAGCATTGTATTATTTCTAAACATCGCTAGTCCCACAAACTGTTTCTGTTGAACGGGAACCCAAATTTCAGACTCCGGTTCCACCATCCAAAATTTTTTGGCTCCGACCCCAGCCATCCAAAATTGCTTGGGCTCCAGCTCCGGCTCCACAGCCCTGGATGCAACGCCAGATTTTTAACTGGAACTACTTTATATTTCAATAAACTTAACTAATGCATGGTTGAGAAGTTTGATGCAGTCTGACTGTTGTATTCACCTCGTTTCTATGCCCAGTAAAAAAGCATTATATTTTGCGACTGAGTGTGCGGGTTTTGCAGTGTCCGGTTCCGAACGTAAGTTACAACGCATTTGTCTCCCACCCGGCGTTTGGCACTGGTGTGACTGGTATATGAGTTGCAAATAGTGAACTAACATGTCTACAAGTGTTCAACCAAGCTCTATGAGCAATGGAGAAATAGCGTTGGTTTATTGTAGATCTGACATCCCGTGCGCTTACCTCATAGGTCTCCAAAACAATGTTCTATATTTGTTTCCTGGCATACTGGGCCAGGTAGTGTGCTTACCTTGCAGGGGCGGAGCTAGGGGGGGCAGGGAGGCCACTGCCTCCCCAAAATTTTGCCTTGCCCCCCAGTGGCCCCCCCAAAATTTTCCGTGTGACGTCATGCCACTGCATTGAAATTATTTAAAGCTTTTAAAGGTGGAGTAGGTCTCTTTCTGAAAGTCATACACAGACCATTGACAGCTCCCCTTGTTGCAAAACTGGCCCCTCCAGTGGCCCCCCCAAATGAAGATGTCTGGCTCCGCCCCTGCTACCTTGCATGTCTCCAAAGAACTTCGTGCCCGACTCGTACAATAAACTAAAACAACTTTTCTTTGCAAATCTTGTTTCTTCTGGGCTAGGGTCCTCTCAACGCCCTGAAGTGGCTGAGTTGCCGAAAAGGTTGCCTGATATGCTCTCAGAGCGTGAGTGAACTTTCGGGAGATGGAAGAAGCTTGGAAGACACATTTAGTGCTTGGTCAAGACAACCACTGCACAGTCGTGCGCAGCAGTGGCGGCTCGTGGTGCAAATGGCCAGGAGGGCTGCAAAATTTCATCTCTGGTTGAACATATGGGATTGTCGCCCTGGTTATTTTTATAATTAGTGGCGTTTCCAAGTCACTTCAGCAGTCCTAATCTTATCAAACTCGTAATTTTCAGTTGTCCTTATTGATACATAGAAAACATTCACTTCAGTTTAATGAAAC
>JGI24021J15306_10000235_pt1 | contig 35857 bp, 16 predicted proteins | sample Ectturendosymbi1_FD_15306 | JGI IMG/M metagenome (IMG submission 15306)
CCTCGTAGCTTGCCTTTCGTCAGTGCCGCTGTCCTTGCGGACAAACTCAGCTTTTCCGGAAAATCGGAAATTAATCGCAACCGAAACGGCGTTTCGCAAATACTTTACTTGGCAAATTGCTTCCGCGCGAACAAATACGGTTGTTTTCCGTTTTAGCGCCAACAAATCCGGACCAGGCGCAATAAAATGCCCGGCGACAAGGCCCGAGCCGCCATCTATCAACGTGCACGCGCGGGACTTCATCCATCGCCCGCTACTTCAACCACTTAGCGCCGTTTTCGTCAGTGCGGTGACACCGCGCCCGGCCATCGCGCAACAACGCGCCCGCTCGCTTTGTTCCGCCGCTCTGTCGTCATTTTTGTGGCAGTAATTGCTCCAACGTGCGAGATGATCTTTTCCAACCGCGACCGCAGTGCAATGTTCGCTTACAGCGCGTTTTGCTGTTTTTGTTCAGATTTTCTTTTTCGCTTTAATCGTCGCATGTCACCAGGTATTGCTTTTGCTTGCTGACGCGCGCACCGACCTCTAGTCGGTTGCTCAGCTTGTTGCCAAGTTATCGTTAAAGCAGCATGATACAGTTGTTCGAGCGGTTTGCTGCAGCGACGTTGTCGCCGTTTTGCTGCTATTGCGTGAAGTGTTTTTTTCCAACAAGCTTCCCGGCTCTGGAATGTGCATTTCAAACTTTCCCAAGCATCATGCGCTTTTTTTGTTTTGGCAAGAAACGCGCCGAGTTCAAGTTTGGGTTTCGTGATAAGGCCGATCTTCTTTTTCTATGATTGCGATTACAGTGAGGACTTAACGAACTGACTTCTAATTGAGATATTAAATAGCGCGCAAATAGTACGGTTTTGTGAAGATGGACCGCGGGAAGCAAAGCAATTCGCTCAGGGAACGCTTTATAACAAGAAAGTACAGCTGCCCTGCACCTTAAGCGTGTGTGACAACCTCTATTGGGGGGGGCTGAAGAAGGTGTTCTATCGTTGAAGGTTGGGTCGCGAAATCAGGCTCGGACGGCAAACAACGCAACGCATTCCTTTGAAATTTTTTGCAACTCCTGCTCCGCTCTCGCTGCTGACCCTCAGCTCCAGTATATTTCGCGCACCCCCCCTTCCCCTCGCATAATCCGCCCCTCCTCTACTAACAGTGTTCTCGGCAACGCTTCCTGTAAGGTGTGTTGTTTTGTTCTTCTTTGTGGTTTATGCGACATCGCTTTCCTCAGCATGCGTTCGCGCTGCCTGAAATCGATCCGTTCCAGCATGCCGTCGTCGTCTGGTCCGAATGCGATTCTCTCGTATTGTCACGTTTTTCTTCTTTTTTTCTATTATATGCGCTGACCAAGTTCATTCTCCACCTTTGGCGACTCGCTTCAATGCTGCCTGCAAATTCGAACGAATTACGAACAGAAGAAGGCGAAATAAGGCAAGATAGTTCCGACACGGCGAAAGCCTTGCGCGGGCGCTGGCGTGCAGTTTTCAGTCAGTTTTCGATAAATTCTTTCTGCGACATTATAGTGCACTGACGAGGTTATGTCTGCGTTGGATTTCAATAGGAACTTCAAATGCGAGGCAAGATTTCCTGCACTGCCAATCGACACTAATACTGATCAGGTATCTCGAAACAGCGGTAGCGGTTGTCTCGTCGACACAACCCCATTCTCGTACTTCCTCTGTTTTTGCGCGTGTTTTTGCGAGTTCGTCACAAGCAAGAAGTAAACGAAAGCAATGACCTGCACGCAATTGCCATCGTATGCGTTTCATCCGAATCTTGAACAGCACTTCAAACGTCGCGCGTCACCATGTATTGTCTCTGGTCGTGTTTTTGACGCAAGCGCCTGCGCGAAACCGCCGTCGGAGCGACTCCGCTCGGGCTCTTGTGCGCTTCTGATTCATCGGGAAAGCGTGTGTCGCGCCGCGAGTGCCGTCGTTGGAGCGCAGCCCTTTTGGGAAAACCCCAAAAGGCCCGAGCGGGCGAGCACTTATTTCTGTACCGCGCTTCTGGTGATAAATGTAACTTTCTCGCCGCAAAAGGGCAGGTCGCCTCTTGTCACGACAAGATAACGAGATTTAGCAGGGAATTAGCATAAACACCCGCGCATTATCTGATTGCATTCGACTCTGGCGCGTGTCTATCGGCTGCGGGTTCGTGCCGGAGACGATAAGTAGTGTACGCGGTCCTGGCGACTGAACCCAGGTAGGTAGCTTGGTTGCTCAAAATCGAGGTTTGTAGTGAAATCAGGAAAAGGAAACAGTAAGCAGAGCGAAAAACACGTGCAGGGTAAATTACGGAAAGAACTTCGTCGAAATGATGATGATACGTATTTTCAAGCTGTGAAAAGACAGGTGTAGTTTCAAGTGACTGGTCATTTCAGAGTCACCGACATCGTTGAAGGTCACTCAGCTGTAGCTATAGTACGGCGCTACCATGACATCTCGCAGAAATAGTTGGGCAGATCGATCCTATGCAAGCGAATCAAGCACTGCAATGTCAGCGAGCAATGTCGAAGTTGTTGAATCTGTTAAAACAACCGTTGTTATTATTGCCGTGAAGCGCCGATCCTTGCCAGGTCCACTTGACGTTACGTCCGAGGCCACCCAGCGCGCTAAGGTCGTGGCAAAGGCTTAGGTGATCGGACCGTACTGTCGCCGCCAAGTGCCATCGTGTTGCGCGACTCCGCCGCATCGAAACTGCCGGCGAGTCGTCGGTGCTCGAACAGGGCTGTGTCGACTGTGACGTGAGGTAATTGCTGCCTGTCACTGCCCAACAACTGCAGAACCTCGGCCAGTGTGGTCGACTCCAATCAATGCCACACACCAAACCGCCAATCCCGACCAGCGAGCACTTCAGCCCCGCGCGCTTCCATCAACATGCGTCCACGTCAGCTCGCCGCGCAGTGGCGTTTGCTGCTGGATTTGTGCAACACCCCGTTGTTAAGCCTCCAAACGTGCCGATAATGAACAGCTCAGCATTGTCTAGGACCTCGATAATACGCCTTTATGCGCCTGTTCGCCGTCTAAAATCTGGGATTAGATGTTGTTTGGAGAAAAGTTGTGCGGCACATCATTGATGCAACAAAAACAATGATGTTGTTTCGAGTTTTTGTGCTGCGACATGGCAATGTACATTTGCCATTTTCATCCTGAAAGGCAAATCAATTTTCCCTGCGGTGTTTTAAACTAACTACAAAATTATCGTTGACCACTGCCTGTAACAGATACGTTGAGCGGCGAAGGTGTGGCTGCTTTGCCTGAATTTCGACGCGAATAAGCTTCAGGTCAGGTACATTGACAAAGCGGTCTTGAATCAGTTGCATTTAAGCCTGCAGGAAACGTTAACGAAGCTCTGCAGAATTTCTGTTGTGGCTCATTCCCATGACTACAACTGTAGAAACAAAATTTCGCTGCTTTAAAATTGTCTTGTCTTTGACAATCTCACATCGATCGTCTATGAAGTTGAGGATGACATATTTGTAAAAGCATAATCGCAAGCTTTCGCGTAAACAAAAAAAACTTCGGTCGTCACTGCCGAAGATATTCTCAACTAAAACGAGCCTATTTCAAGGAACTCCTATCATTAGTCACAATTACAGTCTGACGAACATGGCAAACAATTCGCTTTTGATTGATTATCATCACATGCCAAAAACAGGCTTCGTGACAATGGCTCCAGGCTCTACGAGCACCCGAAGCAACTGACGACGTCCAGCGCTGATTGCTAAGTTCACGACAGCCCTCCCCATTTTCTATGCTGAATTAGATTGATGCATACCTATGACCGCTTCGCAAACGTCCGGGCAGTCGTGAAGAAAGATGAGCATTGTATCGCCAACTCGACATCGAGTCGAGAACTTCGGCGACATTTGTTTTTCGGTAAGGCAAACCGCTTTTCTCGGTTTTGTCGCCTTTGCTGCTTATCTCACTGAATCTAGAGTTAATCTGTTGTTTTGCAAACCGTCGAAGCGTTGCTCAGTTTATGATATCGACAAAATTGAGGAAAGACTGATACACGTACGACTATAAAGGCAGCTCAAGACATTATGGTTATGAAAACCCCTTTAAAAAAGGACCACGCGCTGTATTTGCGATCTTAACCGACTTGCGTATTAACTAGCTTGTTTTCTTTCATCCGTAGCAAAACCTACCAAGCGCAATATGTCTTTTAAAAATATTTTTCTTAAACCACAGTCATGCAGTGGTGTAACGGGAATAAGGTTTTGAAAAAAGAAATCCAAGACTCATCTCATGGGCAACTTTGAAATAGAATTTTTAAAACCTAGCTTGGTCTGCGCTTTCATAAAATTCAGCTTTGTAGCAGACCATTTGCCTGAGCTCTCCGGAAGGGATAAACACCACAAGGACTAGCCGCATTTCATATTTGCAGTAATATGCGTGAGCATGCCAAATACATAAGCCTACTAAAGTAGGATTGCACGAATTCGAAGTGGGTTGCCTGCTACCAAGAGCCCTCCAGCTGACGACGCACCTATTTTGCAGTTGTAGTATTTTCTATCAGTGCATGTATAAACACCTTTACAATAATTTTCTGACGGCTTTTATCTTCAACCCAATGACGTTTTCACGTTGCTCATTTTACCAAAGCAAGTCTTGCATATTTTTAAACCTTACTTTAAAACAATCACGAACCTTTAAAGCGACTTTCGTTTCCTGTTGCACCCGACCCGTGAAAAGATCTCCCAACTGCGGAGGTAGAGCTGATATTTGCCAGCAGTGGCGGATCTAGACCTCTTTTCTAAGAGGTCGGTCGGAAAAGATGGAGCAAAAATAACACACGGATAAATATAAAAGTAGAACAAAATAAGTGTGCCATTTCAAGGAAGTTCGTTTGAATAACAATTGCATCAACGTGCTCCCCTCGTGGATCAAACACACTTTGTCAGGGTTCCAAAACTGAGTTCCTATAAGCATGGCGCTCTACAAGAGGTTACCTGCAGATAATTCGGTATTATCAAATATACCAGATTTTCCATACACAGTATTTTTTCCAGGAACCTGGACTGTTTTGGTTTTGGGTCTCGGTTCCATAAACATTTTTATTTTGCAGCAACAGAACATTTTCAACATATATTGCACTAGACAGAATTGACAGTTTTAAAAAAACTTAGAAAAAAAGCAATTTTTGTTGCAGGCGAGGACCAAGACTAGAAAAATCCAAGCCAACCTTTCGTGTTTGACTAATCTCGAGAGGGGCTGTTCGAAGGGGTCTAGTTACAAGCATCGAGCGAGCTTGATTTAGTTGCACCAAGTCGTTATAAACAGTCCTTATGCTATTAGCAGCAATTGGGTTTTCTTTGCACGGCCTCATCAACTGCATCGAAACACCTCCCAACGCTTGAAAGTTAAAAACGAGACGAAAAGTACTTTGATGAAAATAAAAATGTGGTTGTTGATTAATTATAATAAACCTCTTTTTGTTTTACGAAAGGGACAAGGATGGAATAGAGGGAATTCTTCCAATATGTGCAAAGTAATCACGATTGGGCTATTTGTTTACTAAGTTCTTAAAATCTGTGATGTACTGAAGAGGGTCGTTCCAAATAGCANCCCCTCACATGGCATTGACATCAACAAGTCCTGAGGTGAATGCTGTCAGCGCTGTTTTTACAAACGTTGTGGGGGTACTTTGTTTTGCGACAACCAGAAGCGGCTAATTATTTGCTAATTTAATCGTCTATGTAAATCTCATGTCCTGAATTTCGATGAACGGCCGTTGACTGGATGCCAAATAACAATAATTTGGAATGCAAGTTGAAGAACTGGTTAGGCAGCTGATCCCACATGATCCCACTTATGTTAGCAGGGAAAATGTCTGGGGATAGTGTAGATCACAACACACATCATGCTGCTGAACGCGTTTGTTATTCTAGCCCAGTCTTGTCGTTTTTTTTACACGCATTAGAACATCAGAAAAGGTGTCCAAAATCGGACTCGAACAAAATCTATTCTTTCGACTAAAGTCTGCCGGTGTTGGATGTGGATGACGTCATAAGAAATCTACCCTACGGCACACTTGACGCCATTTTGATCTAATTGCATAGTGACGAAAGCAAGCGCATGTTGATGTGGATGTCGTGTTAGGTTATTCGGAAATTGTGCTTGCTTAGGTAAAATTATTCCTTAATTTTCACGAACTGGCATGTTTTATTAAAGCAGTGAAGCTACTAAAACTCTTTCTCGCGCAAAATTCCTTCCATAGAAAAAAACTCGTTCGTCATTTACAGACAACATAGAAACATTTGATCCTTAAATTTAGCACAAACACTTTAGATTGCTTCTGCAACTGAATCTTTATATGCCAACAATCACTGGTATGCAACCTTACTATGCAATAACATGAAACGTCATTACAAATTAGGGGTTATCCTACTGGTTGTCAACCGCAAAGAACAGCAGTGCAAAGAGTAGCCGTTTTCCTTACACAAACAATAAATACTGCAGATGATTGTTTTTTCAGTTTCTCCCAGCTTCAGTACAAAAGCAAACGGTAAGATGGGCTTGGTTGTCCGAGAAGCGAAATTTTTAAGGGCATTTAACGCGACCCGCGTTAATTCCACGGCTTTTTCGCTTTGAAGATGTAATCGCGAATTCTGAGTAAACCAGTTGTCTGTTATCGTTACCCTGCCTCAGATTTCGGGTGGTCGCCCGATTCGCCCTGGCTTGCTCAGCAGATCTCGCAAGCAGGGATTAACAGGGTTGATTTCGGCGCTGCTATAGCATCGAGAGTGCTGGGCAGCCGGGACAGTTCGGGATATACGCTGTGCGAACGACGAATACGAGCAAGCAAAAAGGACGCTTTTTATCTTAAAATTGTATTTTCAGGAAATATTTCTTACTTTGGGATTCAATGAGCTGTGGTAATCAGCAGACGTTTTTTTCTAAAAGCAGCAACGCTTCTAGTGAACAGGTTTTGTCAAACGCCTGGAGAAAAGAGTTGTTGTAAAGACCAGACTATCTGCAAACTGCTCTCTACTTGCGCGTATCGAATTGCCATCACCGCAGAAGACAAGAAAAAGTACACCTCTCATCGTTACACAAAGGTTTGGCTAGAAGTGCAAAATTTAATGGAAAACTCGCAGACAAACTGCAGGGCTCAAAATTTATCTGTTTATACGCACCAAAGCTATTTTTACTAGCAGTGCAATTGCCAATGAATATCAGTTTTGCAGTGTTGTTAATAGGTTCAATGAAAGATTAAAGTTGTCGGTTTTGAAAACGTGATAGCCTGTTAACCCCTGCAAAGCTAATTATGAAAACGAAAGAAGACACGCCGAGTTGCAATACTCAGAAATTAATCTTTCAATCGTTTTTATAGCAATGGTGCCAAGATTTTGCGTCCGTCTCGCAAGATTCAGAGTTACTCTTAGAGGAAAAGAAAACTACTGCAAATGTGAGAACGTCTTGCTAGAAATGCTTATTATCCAAGATTGTTTTGATCATGTCTTCATCTCCGGCCATTCAGAAAAGTATTGCTACCAGTCACCGCGACCACACACAAAAAATTTCAATCGTTTGCACTGCCGCCTCGTCTTCATGACTTGTTTCACAATAACCCGGTTATCTGTTACTTGTTGCTTACAACAACGTGTGGCTTATAAGTGATCTATATTTTTTGTCTGAAATACTGTCTGACCAAATACTGTAGATCTGCGAAGACAATCTCAATACTTTAGGTTACATACGTAGTGGTAGGGATGGCGCATTTGCTTGTCGTCGTGGGCATCCACCCGCGAGATCACTCTTGCGAAGTGGCGGTCGCGTGCCGGATTTTGCCGCGAACTATTCGAAAGTGCAATAAAACTAATTAACAGCTGCTGAATACCGCTGCAGCGAAACGCACAGAGAGCATTTTAACGTAATTATTCGCGACAAATGAGCAAATAATCATGCGACGATCGTCATTGTTTTCGTACTCTTAGAAAATTCGCGGTTGCTGGACTCTCCCATCGGCTCGTTTCCATATGCGGCACCCGACCAATACTTAAGGCGGGACTTCGTCCAAACCCGTGCAACATGCACGAACGCGGTTACCAGTTGTTGCTCGTCAGTTGCAGTTCGCTTTGAAAACAAGCATTTTTGCGGCGTGCGAAGCCCCGCACGGATTAGTGGCGTTTTCGCCGATTATGAACGAAATTAATCGCTGCTCTCTGATCGCGAGTGCGCTTTAGAAGCGCACCGTTTTCACCTTTCTAGAAAATTGCATTGCTCACGCGCTTACGCGCGGGCGTGTCGTACTGGTGGCGTCGCACAACGCTGGTGTGAGTTGGATCATTTTTTCACGAGGCTGTTGTGGAATACTCGTTGTCGATCCATTCGTTTGCAAAATCAACTGCCTGCTAGGAAATTTGCATTCCTTCAATCATTTTACACAGCAGCATGACTTTGCCTAAGCCTAAGGGATAAGGTGGCTAATACTTGCTGGCAATCGATGCGTGCGAAAAATAGGCGATCGAGGCGTTGCACAAACTCGGTGTAATTTGAGTTTGAAAGGTTGTCTAGCTATCAGAAAAAGGCCGTAGTTTGATGTGAGATCGCAATCCGGATCTTTCATTCGATCAGTTGCAATCGTTGCAAAATGGCTCCTATGACTTTCAAATCTTCTATCATATTTTCATACTAGCCATAAGCCGAATAACTTGCGAATGGCGAACTTTTGTACCATTTACGAAGTTTTTTTACCTTGCAGTGGCAGTTACAATATCTTATATTTCAATACCGTGCGTTTAGGTCGTTAATAAACAAACAGTCAATTTTTTTGAACAAATGTCAGTAACGGCATAAGTCACTTGAAACATTAATCATGTTTCAAAATTTCTTAGTGGTTTGTCGGTAATGTTGTGTTTTGGGTACCGGCGGCGTTTTGTGAAATAGTATGCTTTGTCAGTTTTTTGGCATATCAACAATAATAGCTTATTGGTGATAATAAGCTTACTGGAAATAATAGCCTACTGTTGCACAATAGAACCTCTGAAGAAAAGTATGGAAAAATGTTGGCAATAAGGACAATTAAGTTTAAAAGTAGCTGAGTTTGTTGAGCTGCTTGGCTTTTTAACTCCTTGCAATTTGTATGCCTCTGAGGTTTGAGATTTACTGGATGCATCACAGTGACATCCGCCTCTACCTTCCCCTGTTCACACTGTTGAGCAACTTTGCTTTTTGTGATTCGCGTTTAAGCTGCAGTTGAAGGTTTGTTTCCGAAGCGAAGACACGTTCAGTGCCTTGACTGCTGGTGGCAGTGGACAGTTTGTAACATCGTGCAAAGGTCTGGGCTCGTGATTGCTTGTTCATGGATAATATCATGTATTCAAAGATGTACAGTAGTCAGCATTATGCCTCAGTTATGTTAAATATGCAGAAATACTTCGTCCCGTATGAATTTTCTAAAGACACATTCTTGAAACAAAATCTCATTGTTGCAAGGAATCTTACTTATCCAAATAAAGGAACAGTATACTTCTCACAAATTAGGATAAATGCAATTCAGAAATGGTAGGTCAAAAAGTTTTTTTAGGCGTAATTGCTTTTGATAGCATTAATCAAGTGGAAACATATTATATGAGAAAGTTTTGTAAATTACTACATAGACTACAAAAGATTTTATGTAAAACTTTATGAAATAATATAAAGTGAAAAGTGTTATCTACCTTAAAAACTGTTTTTGACGTAGTTACGAGCAATACCTATAAATTCATTATGTTTTGTAAAAGAAAAGAATTGTTGCTAATCCATATGGAAATTTTTTTCTATTTAGGTACCGCAAATCGTCTGTTTTTCTTGTTTTTTTCTTACTCTCAAGCAAGTTACAGCACTGTTACGTAATATTATTTAAAAAAATTTCACAGAAACGTTCTTGAGCTGAAACAGACAATAAACACACACAGAGATACAGAGAAGCAATGTGAGTTTTGAAATATCAAGGAAGCATGTTTATCGCTAGTCAATTGCTTGACAAACCAAAATGTTTTTGTGAATTTATGCACGCACAAAATGTGTTCGCTCTTTGTTAAAGTCTTTTTACCCAGTTAAAAACTAGTAATTTTTATGCGCCTGGCTTTGCATCATTTGTTTATTATGATTCCAACTCGCCTACACTTCGCTTCTTCCAGTCTTCACGTTATTTTCTCCACTGCTTGTTTTCGTCCGAAAGCCGTCGTCGCTGTGGCCTTTCATGAGCATGAATCATTCGCTTATTCGCGGAAAATAGCGTGATCACGCCAATAGCAAAGATTGAAGCGCAATTCGAAAAAACTTTTTCCTGTGTGCAGGCGTGAAATTCGCAAAATCACGTCATGCTGTAAAACGTTAACCGAGCACCCTTGTTTTTTTGGCCTGCGAAACACCTCCGCGCAGTTGCGAAATTTGTAGCTTTGTTCAGGTGCGTAGGCTGTTCGCAGTACATGTATCATGAAAAATATGTTTCTATTTTGCCATTAACAGTAAGAATTGACAAGTTTTTCTTTCTGTTGGGATGCCACCATTTTCTAACTTTTAATTAGAAAATGCAATCTGCGAAACCAAAATAAACCAGAAGCCTGTTCAGCTTATCACTGCAACACTTGTTGCTTGTCCATATCTGTATTCTTAATAACGCTGCTTCATCTGTGTGTCGATTTTAACTCCAGCTGTTAACTTTAACTTCAGTTGTGTCGATTCACTTCAAAAACAAAGTTTCTAATGGTTTGCCGACACCGGAACTGATAAATAATAGATTAAAAATTGCCTTTTCTTGCAATTTGTCAAAGATTGTGGCGAATGCGACGAGAAAAATTTGTGCAAGAGGGCACAGAAGGATAATCTTCTACTAAGTGCTGCTTCGAGTTACAACGATTTCTGTCAGCGTCTCAGTTGCTGTTGTTTAAGAAGTTTCTGAGTTACTTAATCTGTTTCACTGCTTTTTTACTATGATTCCATAACTGGACATTCGACAAAAAACAACGTTCAACAACTCACCAGCAAAAGGGGCATGCGAATAAAAATTTGTTTCCGCTCACACATCTCTCGTTTTCTTTTTATCAGAGTTGTTACGCACTTTGGCACAACCCTGAGCCTGCACGCTGCACCACGAATCAAATTTGCACAACCCTGAGCCTGCACGCTGCACCACGAATCAAATTTGCACAACCCTGAGCCTGCACGCTGCACCACGAATCAAATTTGCAAACTTATGTTTTCATTTTCCTGTCTCATTAAAATTTTGTGAGGCTCCAGCAACTTCATCATGTAATCGAAACATTTCTGGTTGAGAACTCGGAAAATATCTTTAACCATAAAGCAATGGAATTAGTTATACCAGCGATTCTTAACCTTTCATGGTCCCTGACCCTCTCAACGCCCGTGACCTCTGCCTTTTGATAAAAACGTGGACTTCATTTTTCCGTATTTACTTCCAATTATTTTATTCGCCACGAGCTGCACAGCAGGTGATTACTCATCATACCTACCCTGGTGAAGGCCTCTGCTCTTGGCTCCGCAGCAAAGGCCTCGTGGTCCCCTGGAGGACCAATGGCCCCAGACTGCGAAAGTATTGGCTAGAGCTGATGCAAGTTTATCTCCGAGGTGTACGTTGTTAAAATGATAATAAAGTGTATGTTGAATTGCAATATGGTACAACAGTTTCAGAATAGCAGGTGATTCGTTTGAAGAAGATATAATTTAAATTTTAAGAATTATTTTTGATACTGACAATGGCATATATCTATAGCCGGGCTCCCAACTTTCCTCTTACCATGTACCCCTTCAGCATTCCGGCAGATGAGCATGTACCCCTACAGTATTTCAACAGATAGGCATGCACCCATTCAGAATTTCGACAGATGAACATGTGCCCTAAAATTTCTTATCACAAAGTATTTTATCATGATTATTCAATAGATATATTTAACAATAAGCATATTATGATTTTTGATAATATTATTAACTGATATATGTATAAATATTTAGAAATGAATAATATGCAAGCATATATTTATCTTCTGTTGATAACCATAAATGTACCCCTTCAGATAGGCAATGTACCTCTGGGGGTACATGTACCCCAGGTTAGGAACCTATGATCTAAAATTTATGATTACGTCGTTGAAACACCATCTGCTTATTGGCATGCTAGAGTTAATACAAGTTGCTTTGTGAAGTCACAGAAGAGTTCTGAGATTTTACCAAAACAAAATGGCTGTTACGGTGCATATGGACTGCTTGTCTGATATAGCAATTTTTTTATGATCAAAAGAACATGTATGCTTTGTAGCAGTGAACACAATAGCAGCAAATCACATATAACGTAAAATATACAGCGCTGCACGCTGCGAGTGGTTTACGCCCAAGCAAAAAATCATGCTCATTTAAAGGTTCTGTATGCCAACTGGTCGAAAGTGATAAAATTCGATCAACGGAAATTAAAAACAGGTTGTCACATCAAAACACTGTTAAGTCAGTTAAAGCGTTTTTCTATCTTGCAAACTAGTAATAAACAGCATAAAAATGCACTGTTTTTCTTCGTAAGCACTCAGACTCCCATGACAACTCCGAGTTAGGTGAAAGAACTTGGTGTTTGCTTAATCGGATTGTGGTTTAAATTTCCAAAGTATAATATAGCAAATGCAGCAAACAGCCTTGGATGAAACGATTTAAAGGCAGAAAGATTTTTAGCGACATAAAAAAAATAATAGCTGGATATTTGACCGAAATAGTTGTGAGTAGATTTTAGCGGAAAGTGTTGTTAAAGTGCTTCCTTTCGAATACCGCACACTGCTTCAGTACACGAAATAGAAAAAGGTTCTTTTCACGAAAGAGCTTGCATCCTTCACTAGTAGTTTTTCTCCATGTTGTTCAAAAAAGTCTAAAATTGTCGTTTGTTAACCGTTTGTTCAGGCAGTTTTAAGAGAAAAAGATTAGTCTACCACATGTGAAGCCTGGCTCTTCCGGGATTTCAGTCTTTAAACTTTCTGCGGTGACTGCATGCCCACGAATTGTGCAGACTTGTCGATTCACAGCCACCCGTGACCCTCCGAAAGTACAGAAGGCGAGTATGAACGAAACTGAAGTGAATGTTAACAATTTTACAGAAAAAACGCATTTACTTTCGCTTGCTTTGAAGCACTTGACATCAAGTAATGCATAAGTTTGGACGTTGCCTTGGTGATTCAGAACACCAGATTTGGTAAAATCGCAAAACTTCATTATTTCACCAAGTGCAATTTTGGTACACGCCAGAAAGCTCTGGTAAGTTGAGATTGCTGAACGTCGAGGAAATCCAACAGAAAACAAAAAAACGTTGCATTATAAACTCTCAATAAAATCATTCGATGCCTGTAATGTATCAGCATTGGAAACGAATTACCAATACAGACATTGCCAGCTTGCCGAATCCCGACTTCATGTAAACAGCCTGCCCGCTTTTGGACTGTTGTTTACAAGTGACGGCGACTCCAGCCTGTGTCGTCAAGTTCCCCGTAAATAAACAAAACAGTCCAGCATGACAAAGTGCGTGGCTGCGTCAAATGCACCTTTCCCATGCAATTCGTGGTTAGGGTCAAGAAATAAGGTGAAGCGCGCCGAACTAGTCCCAATGCATAGCTCTAACATCACGTTCAAGCCGGACAGATGACAAAAACAGCGATGCTACTGTGTTGTGTGGTAGACACGTGAGAAAAATGGTGGAGGACGTTCAAGCTGTGCTGAGCAGGTAGATAAACGGCTCATAAATCGGAGAGATTGAATTAAGTTCTTAACTGTTTTGCTGGCTTTTAGAAAGGAAAAGAAACCAGATGTAAGCTTTGAGATAATGTAAGGTGAAAAATCGTGGCTACGAAAGTGCATTCGAAACGCCGAGAAATCGAAGGCATAATCCGCTCAACAAGATATCGAGCGAAGGAAATAGATGATTTAGTGATCTCTGAACGCCCTGGTTCGCTTGAACGTCATTTTTCAATGTGTATGCCATATGTTTGGCGTCCTGCACTTGGAAAAATAGATTAGCTGTTTGACCACATTATATTCTGAAGGAATTGGAACCTGATTTGCCAGTGTGCGCATGTCCAGTGGCAGTGGAGTCTGCAATTGAATCCCCATTTCCAAAAAGAGAAAGACGCTAGCATAAAAGGCTGTAAATTCGGGAAGAATCGCACTCTTTTGCGTTGCGGTGCAAATGACTGTGGTGTGCAGCCTTGCTTTTGAATCAGCGGTTTTCCTATATCTCACTACAGGACGGAAAACCTTAGGACTTCCGTATTTCATTAGTGTTTTCTTACAAGATCAAAAAAACGTCCGAAGTTATCGGCTTCAAGCGCCCCGACAACGTGGCGCCGAGCCTGTCGAGCATTGACATTAGCGCTGTCGCTTCTGTCGCTCCGCAAGATTGAAACCTGCAAAATCGCCCATGTTTCAAGCACGTGTTGTCGAACTTGTGCTCATAAGCCAAAATAACGCTCAGCAGTTTACCTTTGAACAAGGTGGAAGTTAACAACTTGAACTGATTTGTCGCCCCTGTTTAAATTTCAAGCTTGAGCCTTCATTAAGTTTTTGACGAACTGTTTATGGCTCACCTCAGCGATTTCGGCGATTTTGAGGTTAGTTCCCTCTCATTTTTTAGATAATGTCATAATGTCAACTAAGCCAACAAAATCCAAAAAGCTTCAAAGAGGTTAGCGAGCAAACCCCAATTAAGTTGCTTTTAAACAAACCGTTGTGAATTTTTTGAGCGAACAAAAATATTGCTTGATAGTTCACTGTTGTTGAAGAGTAGTGCCGATTGAAACAGGTGCACCACCAACGCATTTCCTGAGCGCAACAATTCAAAAAAATATTTAAGTATTACATACAAGCACAAAAATGTTCGTAACTTGCCCGTTTCATCACCAGTACAGTCATGTAGAGAACACAAAAATTGACTTAAGTGTCACAAGCGGCCTTCATTTTGAGGCCAAATGATCTGCGAAACTTGGGACCTGGTTCATTACACATCTCTTTTCCCTACTCGCTCCACGCTGGTTTAAAAATATCAATATTTCCGAATTTAAAACTCTCCACACACTGGCCGCACAAGCATCTAGCAGAAAACATAATTTTTTGTTGTTTTCACAGCGCAAACGATGTTTCATCCCAATACCACTTTTAACAGTTTGAAACGACTTGCTCGAAATAACAGGCACATATTTAAAATAATACCCGCAGAGATTTCTACAAAAATCACTTCGATTTTGCCAGCAAAACGCAGCCTTGCATTAGTGGCAGTTTTCGGATTTTTTCACTTCACAGAAACTTACAGCGTGAATTCGCACATGAGCAAAAGCGCAATTACTCAGCATTGCTCGATTTGGCGCAGCACAGACAGCATTTTTCACGCAGATATTTGGCCGCAAGACCAAATTTAGCGTTTTTGAACTAGCCTGCTGCTTGTATCCGCAGGTGATAATCCTTAAATCTTTTCCAGTACTCTTGAGAAGTACAAAATGCAAAATATCTTTGCTATGTCGAGAAATTGCTTTTTTCCAGTAAGTTCCACTTGTTCAAGCGATCACTGCGTGCGAAAACGTCGCATACGAAGAACACTTATCAGCATCCCAGATTTTATTCATATTTCTGAAGCCTCATCAGTACCGAAAAGTCACCCGTCACAGGTTGTTGAGTAAGATCTTTATTTCATTGCTGAGTCATATAGAAGCAATTCACTGTTTCGAATCTCAGCAAGCTGGCTAAAGGTGAAACATTTTCACTTTACACGTGCATTTGCTTGCGTTTTGAGCGGAAGACTTTACAATACCGTGTTTGATAATAAGAAAAGTCAGTGAATATAGTGTTCAAAAACGCCTTGCCTTGTTATAAATATTCCGTGACACATTCTTAGGAGTGCATGAGTTTGATGCAGGCAAGAACGAAAACAATGCCACGAACCAATCAAATGCTTTCGCACTGAAACAATGCCCCATTGGCGTGTTAATGCAGTGTTTGCTTCTCGTATTGCAACCAAGGTCGTTGATGGACTGGCAGTAGTGCGGTGCTATTGCTCAATCCAATTTTAATAACAGGTTCTTAGGCAAGCTCGTGTTAAGATCACGAGTCCGCTAAGCTCGCAATCCTTCTCGGAAAAAGACTTGTGATCAAGAGCTGCGCGCCGTTCAAGCGCTGGCAAGGAATTCTTCGGCGCTCATGTGATGCGTCGTCCAGAGCGTCTCCCCGCTTCTCCACCGTTTGGCTTTCTTCTTGGCGTCTGCAAATATATCCCGGGCAACTTATAATCGCATTTTGTAGGCGGTGTTATAAATTCAGCTACAAGCAAACGTGTTTTCGGTGCAGCCCAAAACGGGCGAATGCAGCACAACAAACATGCGTACCACCTTTGGCGTATTTTGATCGCACACACCGATGACAACTAACAAGCCGTTTGTTCCAACGCTTTGCCTTGCCCGTGACTGCTGCTTTTTTTCAAAATACGTGACCAGTTCCTGGCGCCAAGTTCAGTGTCAATTGTTTTTTGTGGTAATGAGAATTTGAGATAGCGAAGCTTGAGTCTACTTGTTACATAAACAACAAAGGCAGTGTAGTTGTCCAGCTCGAATTCAAGAGAGCGTTGAATTGATTATGACAAACATTACGGGCGGTTTGTAAAGTTGCCGGAGGTAACTTTTCAGTGCACTTGCAGTGCCCGCTGTACATTTGCGACATAAACTCGTGGAAGTTTGGTATTGTTTCAAGTTGTGTGGCAGGAGCTAAGAACCCCTTCAGCAATTTGATGGCTCTGCTAACGTTCGGTAGGTTTTTAAGTGGTCAACTGCCGCCTTGAAATCGTTTTCGAAATTTTTTCTGATGGTTTTCAGTTCAGGAGTAAATTAATTCATTAATCTCTATGAAAATTGCTCTAAGGAATGAAAACCAAACGCTGAATAGCGTATGAAACCCATTCGATTATATGCAACATCAGAAGTTAATTTTTCAGCAAATGGTAAGGTAATATCTCGAGAAATCAAAAAGTGTAAACGTTGTATGAAGTTTCCTATGCAATTTTTTAAAGTTAGCTGGATTGCAGCTCAGAAGAAAACACACCACTGTGAAACAGAATAGCATCAGAACCGAGACGAAGAAATATTGTGTTAATGTTTGTGACGGATTCACAGTGGAAACCTGCCTTAAACATATTTTTGATAAAAAGAAAAGTGTGCAAATGTGTAATTATTTGGATTTCTAAAATAATACATATATTTTTTTTGAGAAAATTGTTGAGGTTTTGTTGCAAGCAGTGGAAAAAAACATTCTCCCGCGTCTGTACTCCGAAACAGGTGAGTAACGAAATACTCTGGCCAGGTAGAACAGCCCAGCACAATATGCCATGGAGATTTTGTTTGGAGAAACGCGACATGCATTGCTCTGAAAATCACATTCTGCATCTCGTGCGAACATTTTGTTTCCGGGGATTCGATTTCGTTTTCTCAAATTCGAAGTGACCCATTTACGCAATGGCTGCACCCAGCCGTTCACGAAAAAAACAAAGCTTTGGCGTTCTTGCAGGTATAGGAAGCATTTGGACGGTGCGCACCAGGCCCGTAACCAGGGGTGGCGAAGCACCCCCTACAAAATTTTTCAACCCCCCTGGAAAAATATGTTGGACATAATTTAAAACTATTGGACATAATTAGAATTTTGGGCCCCTCTCAGAAAACTTGTCGCCCCTCCTAGTGTCCCAAGCTGGTTACGGGCCTGGTGCGCACACACGTAGCTAGGAGTTGGTTCGAAAAGAGTATTCTTCCAAAGCTATTTAGCGCAAGTGTGATGTTGGTGCTGGACCATCAGGGATCTCTGGTCAAGGTATATTGCTTCATATAAATGCTTTCTTCTGCAACAGTGCTTTGCAAGCCGTAGGCAGTGAATGCTTGAAGATTGTTTTAAATTTTTGGGTATTTTTGAAACAGGAACGTAAAATTTACGAAAAAAATTCGGAAAAAGTTCTTATCTTGCATGCAGTCCAACAACTCACTTTCAGTAAACCGCTGGGTTACGGTCTCCAAAAAGTTTACTTCTGAACGCCTTTAATGTCCGCTTTGGGAAGATCTGGTGGGCTCGCTTGCGAAACACTGTGATGAGTTCGCGTTCCAAAACGTAATGCACTGTGATTTCCTTTCGCTATCCTGTTCAGAATGGTACTAAGCGCTGTTGAGATCCACAGTCTCTCCCATGTGCCAGCACATCATCGGAGAAAGCGAAATTAAGGCCAAGAAGATTAGATGCTGAGCGTTATCTCCTTTGCGAATATTGCATTCCCGTTGAGAGATTAATATTGGATTCAATCGCATGAAACAAGCGAAGATTTGTTGTCGTCCGTTTCTGATCAAGCAGGAAATCGCTTAAGCGGTGACATGCGGTGTAATCGGCTTGCGTCGACCATTCGTATAGGTCGTTGCGCAATTCCCGCAGTTGGCCGTTTTGCAGCGGGATGACACGAAAGACCAGAAAAAAATCATTTTATCTTTCAAGGACACGGGATAAGGCATTTCGTTCAACGTCGGCTTCATTACGACGCTCTCCAGGGCGACGTGAAATATGTCATGAGCGCGCGAAACGAAATCTGGAATGCAGCGCTCATAAATATTTACGCTGCATACGCGCAGTGAATTTCGTTACGACACGCTTCTATCTTTTTTGCAATCGCAAAGGAATAATTTCAACAGCAGAGGAAACTTTAGCAGCAGACATCAATAAACAGGCGATTTTTCGAATACTTGTGTGACTGTCTCGAAGCAAAACTGCGTTTTTCAAAAAGTTCCCTGGAACGTTTCAAAGTGTTGATGTAATAGTAATGTCTAATCTATGCAAATACAATATTAAAAAAAGAGGAAAAACAGGGACACCATCTTATATATCATGCCTCATCAAAATTTCTGATATACTAAGTCTTAAATACGTGCAACAATCATTTTTACATTTTATGACCTGAAACATACAGTATAACAATTTGCAAAAAAACAAAATATTTGTTTAAAATGATCCTACGCTATGAAGGCACTTTCTCGATGGCAGGCTGCCTTTGCACTTTTGAGGTGCCACGTTCGCTGTTCTCACTAGCTCTTTTCGTTTTGATCATATTTAATAGCACCTGTAATACGTTTCCTTAAAACCTTTTAAATCTCTTGTGGGTGTGACAGAAAACAAAATGCAAACGGTTTTAACGAAGTTTTTAAAAACGAAATGACGATAAGCGTTCGAACTAACGCAATATCTCCCGATACAGACAACGTTTGAATTTGAGATTAATGGACGCAACAGTGGTTTAATGCGTGGAGTGTGTCTAGAACACTTGAAAATCCTACGTTATATAGAACAACACAATTCTTCCGAGATGAGCTTCTGCAAGACTTTGCAAAACTTGAAAGCGCTCCGAGTTCTCGCTGCCGACGTCATGTTTTTTCCGCTCCTCGGCAATCACCTGGTAAGTGAGACTGGACACGAAAGTGGCCTGTCAACATGATTACGTCGTGTTTGCTTATTGCTTTGATTCTGGTCAAAATCATGTAGCGTTGATTGCCAGAAATAGAACAAGTAACGTATTGTTTCGAAATCAAAAGCATCGCTTCGTAGTGGCGAAGCAACGCGGTGCTGGGTACATTCACATTTTCATCACTGATAAAATGGCGTCGTATCTATCTGACAATAGTTCGCGTGGGTGATGTGGCACCATAAGAGTTTTGTACGGTAACTTCGCATAAAGTTCTTTTCAGGACACCCTAGCAAAAGTTTCTCTTCATGACACTGATTCAGTGTTTCTCGGGTTGCAGTATCTCTGGATGCTAGCTGCTGTTTTGTTTCTTTTGGTTTTGTTCTTTGTATGAAATTGGTTTGTTTTCATTAATTGTACGAAAGTTATTAAACTTTCTAATTCTACATAAACATGGGACAGCGATGGGAGCTCAGTTTAATCCATAACTATTTTTGGTGTTGGTAGTAGCACATTTTGCTGCACTGCTAAGTAAGAAACGCAGTCTTTATATCCTGATAAAATCTTCTGCAAGTCATCCTGTTGCAGGATGTCAAAAAATGCAACCCTGACAGGAGCGTACCGAGAGGGGGCAAGGGGGGCATAATGCCCCAGGCGCCGAATCACTGGGGGCGCCGAAAAGTCCCAATAATGACCCAAGTACTTTTTTCAATACAGTAAATTTGCCCCTGAAAGACCTTAGGTTTGAACATGTGGGCACCAAACTTGTTTCTTGCTCCGGGCGCCATCTAACCTCTACGCCCCTGAACCCTAAGCGTTGTCACAATGCAAGTGAGTGATATGTTTTCAGTTCAAAACAATATCGTGCGAACAATATTGTGCAAAACAATATCGAGCAAATAAACAATATGATGTTTTCAGTTCAAAACAGTTATTTTCAATTCAAAATAATATCGTGCGACTGAAAACGGAAGATCATCGTTGTCTACAGTCTATTTTGGGATCTTTTGCAGATGTCACACAATATTGTTTCTGCAAACACGCAGAAAGATTTCAAGGGCGCTACCTTGGCTTGTTGTTTTCTAAGAGGGATTGCTGTTAAGTTGTGTTCCTCCCTCATTCGCCTGTAGCTCAAAATATAGAGTCAGATCACCAAACAACAAATGACCTTCAATGCCACATACCTGTCAGAAAAAAGATCATGGCTGGGAAAAGTTAAAATCAATGTTGCTTCAAACTTTACAGTTTTTGCGTGTTTGATGACGTCATTTGACACCAGCGAGAGAATCTTGCAGTTGATATGCACATGCAAGCTTAACAGCAGCCAGCGTTTAGCGCAAGTAGAAGTCACTGCTATGGCCGCAAGTTTATTCAGCGTAGGAAAACAGAGGAGGTGCGAAAATTTCCGAGAGGATGCTTATGTGAATGGAACTGATGGAGAGCTGCACTCAACTGTCGGCGGGCGCGGTTTGTTTTTTGCCCGAGCAAGCTTGGGAACGAGCCTTGTGTCACAACACGGCTGCTCTTCACACTCGGCTCTTTCGCACGTTGTTTTTTACTCTGCCTCCTGTTTTCACACGTCTGAAGAGGCCCTAATCCAACGCACTTCACTCCAAAACTTCTTCTTTGGGAAGCTCGGCCAATCGCCGAGTGCGCGGTCGATCGATGATGAGGCAGGGCGCATTCACCAGTTGGCAGCAGACTGTTTGATTAAACAGAAAAAGTGAAGAGATTGGTGCATGGCAATGACCGGCAAATCAGTGTAATCATTTCTCGCCTTGGTCAATCCCGCAGGATTACACGATATGAAACTTATACAATCGATCCATGTGGCGATCCGTTTTTGTCTGTTAATTATTTTTCAAAGCCACTTCTTGGCGTCGGTTGATTGAAGTTTTCACAACTCTTGTTATCGCTGAAGAGCACTATACGCCTTTCAGCGTACTCGACGCTTGCAGGCGCACAAGGCCGTTAGTCATTGGGCTTGTCAATCTTTCCAACATCAGCAAATGGGTGATAGGGCGCAAACCGTTCCGCACCAGACTTGCCTTGTGGTAGCCGTAAGGCTCAAATACACAGAATTCCTCAGCGTCTATAATCGTATCTTGTCCCTCAGTCTCCTGAACCCAACTTCTGCAAAGCAAAACAACGGTCAAAGCACGTAAGGCGCAAACGAGGAAAAAATCCTTACTTTACGATTAGCACAAAATAAAGCAGCTGCAAAATTTTGGATCATGTCTCGTTAGAAATCACTAATTGTGTAGTACTTCATCAACATGAAAACAAATGCTTGCGTTTTCATGTCCAATGCCAACGAAGCTGTTCCCAAAGGCCGTTTATCTAGGCTGGTAAGATCTCTTCTAAGGTTTGTTGGTTGAACGTAGATATGTTTGGGCTGAACTTTGGAAGAGTGTCAAAATTTTCAACATGTACTTCAAACTAAGCGAACAGTGAAGTAAATATAGCAACAACAAATTCGACGGTTTGGACTTTTCGGCCAAATAACTCCGATCTCGGTGTGAGATGCAGTTAGAAACATTTTTTTTGCGGAAAACAAGTGGCTAAGTGATAATAATGGCTGAACTGTAACTTAGGTCATAATGTATGCAACCAAAAACGTCGTGGTAGCAAAAGGCTTGGGGTGCCATTGGATATATTAGCAATACTTAAGTCGGAGTTTGTGTAATTTTTTTCTTGAAAAGGAGTAAACCAGAAAAGATCTTTGTTTTTTTACCCACCGGAATCACAGAAAAACGTACACTCCAAACTTCGCGTGCAGTACCCCTGCAAATGAAGACATCCAAAAATCGAAAAATACCCTTGTTCAAAACTTACAGGAGTTTGGGTCCCCCGACCCGAAAGTCACGGTACACTGTGATAATTAAACATTTTTGGCTTTACTTGAAGTGTAAAGTAAGAAACAACCACAAAGGTGCTCTCGATGTTTACAACCTGATCAGAAGTCAACTACCACTTAGCAAATCAAAATCAACGGGAAAAACTGATTTTACAATGACGCAAATTCTAATGCTTTGCTACGACAAGTTAGTAATATGTCGTTTCGATCTCATTTATGAATTGAAAATTCTTAAATATTCACCAATTTTCATGAAATGAAGAACAAGGAACACAGTTCGGATGGTATGCAAAAGCTTTGAATAAGAATTTGAGAAAAATTATATTTACTGGTCATGATGATAAGAGTCGCTCCTGTTCAGGTGGCACTGTAACGTATGTTCACAAAACGCAGGTTTTTAAAATTTCAACGACAGCAGGCTACTTCCTTTACCACCCCACACTGTTGATTTCGCTCATCTCGTTTTTGATAATTAAATGATTGTCAGGTTTAATGGTTCTGCAGATACTTTCTGCTCTATTTCTAACTGGTGATTTCCTACTTTCTTAAGTATCACCATCCAACTGGCACATACATAACTTCAACCAAAAGCGTGTTCTGAAACATCAACCACCGCAACATTCATACTATATTGTTGACGAGGAAAAATAAACGGAGCCTCATTTTTGTAAGACGGCACATATTGCTCCAGGTGACCAAAGACATGCACCCAATCGTTCAAGGTGACGACATACCACGTAGTAAAATTTTTTGTGGTCGCAAGTTTTCAGATATACTATTTGGTTTAGTTTTTCTGCCATAAAACAGCTTGTATGACATCGAATTATGTAGAGCCAAACACACGTCAGCAGCATAAAAATGCAAAAAAGCACTTTTTTCCGGTGTTGTGTGGCAAGTAAGCCTATTTATGGTATTTTTGACAAAACAAGGACTAAAATTTTTCGCAATTTTTCGCCACGAGTTATTTATCTATGGGACGACCATGTCAGAATCTAACGTGAGTTTTGCTATTTGGCTGGTTGTTTTCGTATCATTTCCTGAATATCAGCAATATGTTGGTGCGTAATCCAGTAATTGCTGGACACAGAAGAAAAAAGCGGTATGAAATGTTGGTCTGGTCGTAAAAATGGATTTTAGTTGTAAAGTGAAGTGCGAACATTTTTTGCTGCAAAATGCTTGGTACGCTTAACAGAGCAATTTTTATAGGTTTTCAGCCATATTTCCGTTGTACAGATGTCGTGAACAGGCAGTTGAATATGCATTTAGTCTCACCAGTTTCTTTTCCAACTGTAGCGCCAACAAGTCCTGTCCAAGAATGACAGGAGCTTGAAACAGTCGATACAGTTCTTATCGTAAAAATCACCTCGGGCATGTAAAACGCAAAGTAATGCACTGTGCTTTACTCTGGCCAACCACTGCCAAGAATATGCATATTCATATGAACATGGCTTCATTTGTTTCAACTGCAGACGACAGCGAGAATGCATTCAGTTGCCACATACGAGCAAGGTTGGCGATAAAAAAAAACGAAAAAAGCGATTTAGAAAAAGACAGACCTCCAGGGTCTCTTTTCAGCGGAGAGTTAGTCGAGGATAATCCGCACTTCACTATATGTTGCTGGCCGTCTCGACTGTCGGCAAGAAATTTTCGTCAGCGATTCCGCGTTTGGCAAAGATAAAACAGGCGATTGAGCCCAGCAAAGAAGGCTAAGCCGAAAGTAAGGAGACACTAAGCGCAGCGCGGTCAGGCTTTACATTATGATCCCGATTGTTCTGTCGGTTTTGGGTGATTAGGAAAGTCGGAGATAAACAAGATAAGAACAAACAACCTCAGGCTTGACCGTTTATCGGATAAGACTTATTTTTATCGCATTTCGTTTCATGGGAATTTGCAAGTGTGTCTTCAAATGATTTTTTCCGGTATTGCCAAATCAATAGAAAACAAGCTTACCTTTAAACATGCATGGAGGCAAGCAACATATAGTTCTTTACCAGCAGTTTTGACAGCTGAAGATAAAGGTTTCAAATTACGTTCATACAGCCAAAAAACGAAACGATTTCCTACCTACCTCTTATGGTTAGGAAGTACCTACAGGAAGTTGTTACTTCACATGCGTTATTTTCGGGCACTGGATTGCCGACAAAACTGTTTTTGTTTAACGTCATACTTACAGACTTTTCCACAATTTCTACTGATAGCATTATTTACACTGAAGCAGAAGTAAACAACTTGTACTGAAGTGGATTCTGACTCCGAATAAGTTATTAATTGTGTCGAAAAGATAAGGTTTACCCGACGGGCTAAGGCAGTGTATAAGCTCATGGTTGTCCTCGCCACGACAAGCTTAAAGCAAATGTTCAGCTGTGTAAAGAAATAGTACTGGAAAATACTGTATTGTCTCCGGCGAGAGCGATGAGTAAAACCAGACATGTACCAAAGTTATCTTGTTCAGAATGTAGAAAGGATGCTTTGGAAACAATAAATTGGAAAATTACAAACATTCTTGAACACGAAACAAAATAAATACCGTTCTTCTAGTGCATGGCGCTAGATTGCAAACGCCATTAACATTTAAGTTCTCCTATGTATGCACATTTGCGAATACGAATAAACATAAATGAATTACAAGTAATTAGTCTCCAGAAAGGTGCGGCAATCGAATCAATCGGCACATTTTTAAAAGGAAATAAATTCCACGTAACTCTACGCATCATCACTTTTCAAATCTTATTCAGATAGAGTGTAAAAAAGAATGAATTATAAGAAGATTTTTTTCCTTCTCAATTTAGCACTTCTATTTCTGTAATGTCCAGGTTGTCAAATATGAAACTTTCATTGTCTTGATAGCGGGTTTCTTTATGTATTACTGTTACTAATCCAGTTCCATAACTTATATTGGATCATTTGCTCAACTTAGAAACAAGATCAGTTCTGTATGATCTCATCAGCCTAGACATTTGCCCATGCCAAATCTCTGTTTCTGCTTTATTTGGTGGATGGTTGTTGTGGTCGAAATAAGTTAAACTTCGCAACGCCATGTCTTGTTTGTGAATACTTGAATTTTTGATGGCTTATACACATAAGAAAAAATAGCCGACAGATGTCAACTGTATTTTTGATACGTTGGGTTAGAGCAGAGATCATAATTGGTGGGTGACTAAATAGACGCTTTTTACTTCAATAGCAAGTGAACCTTGTCACACTCTTAATTAGAAGTTGTTCTTAACGACAGTCCACGAGCGTTGTTAAGAAATACGCGCCCGAGGCATATGCAACTATTTTAGCCTATTTCAACTATAAGTACGATACGCGGCTGCAGGATTAAAGCTGTAGCGCTGCATTTTCTGTAGCAGCTTGTATTTTCGTTAAGGGAATAATGAAATGTTTCTCAGTTGTTTCACATTGGATAAATAACGAAAAAACATAACCCTTTTGATTCAACAGACAAAAATCACCACCGAGACTGCAGCATAACCTTCCGGTTTCGAGTTCGCATATTTAAGACTTAATATTTTGCCGATTTTCTTGCGTGAACAACAGTTCAGCTCATAGGCTTACGAAGCAGCTGCGATTTGAATAGCATTTGTATGTTAAAATCTTTCCGGCTCCTAGCAGTGACATCAATCCGGCAAGTAACATTATTCAAAACTTGTCAAATTCGCTGCTTCTTGATTGCAATATGTTCTATCAGGTAAGCTTTAGTTATCGTAAAATCAATTATCTTAAAGTATGTAAAATCAATTACGTTAAAAGAAGAGTTTAGTGGGCGCGATTTCTCCATCTTCTACACAACAAACATCAAGTTGTGGTTTGTCCGATTGTTGAACGCACTTAACATCTAGTTGACGTTGTTCGACTTAGGAAGTGCGCAGAAGTAGATGTTCTGTGTGAAAGCGTGTTAGCTGAGGTGAGTTGCTCGTGTGAGGTGGCAACATCGACTTGCAAACGGGTTGTGACTGAGAAATCGGTACTTGGTTCTGGCAAGTCGATGCTATTACATCGATGTTGCCCAGTAACAAAATGGCGGGATATTGACGCGTTGGCTGCGAGCATTCTTCGCAGTTCAACGTGATACGAGTTTGGCTTAATTGAAATTCTAACCGTACAAAACTGAAATCTGGTAGAGCAGGTTCTCGTCTATTCTTCTTTTGCACTGGTACCAGTGAAAATAAACGAATTTAACTCAATTAACCAACCGTGCGAATAGATACAGAAATGTAGGTTTTCCAGTACTTTCATGACTGTTTCGTGTTTTCAAGCTGGATGTAACAAATTTGAAATGCGCTTATACAATTTTATATCTTTATGTTTCTTTTTCTTGCTGTACGTGTTCAACAATTCGGAGTAATAATGAAATACTTCTTTACAGAACTATACATTTTGCAAGAAGCGGCAGACGTTTAGGCAGTCATTGCATTCTCTCATAGACGTGGTTTAACATCCATACCCTTCATTCACATTACTGTTGGTGTGCAGGTCCCATTGTNGCTTCGCAGTTTTCAGATTGCTTTCGCAAACAATGCCTTAATGGTTGTTCGGAAAAGAAGCGAGGAGTTTTCAGCGATTTATTTTCTTTATCAAACCGTCCGATAATCGTGCATGGGGTTTTCAGCACCATTAATGTAGTCTGCCTCGTTATTACAACCATCTTGTTGAGTAGACGAAGTGCATTTTAGCAAGGTTTCATGCCAAAGTGCCAAGCAAGATCTCATTGTAGCAAAACCTTACAAAATGCTTGTAGTGTTCGCAATGTTGGTTTCTGAGGTTTCTATCAAGTTTTCTCCTAGACCACTTTGGTTTGTAGTGAGCATAAGTAAAGATAAAACTATAACCTGTTTCACAGATTATGTTATCTAGTAGGATATACACAATAACGAAAAAATATAATACTTTTGTTTTAGCCAGTTCGAGTTGTGTATCAAAAAGTAAAAATGTTGCGATTTGTACTAGCGGTGTGAACAAACAACCAAGACACTTCAGTAACAGTGAAACCTCTCCCTTTGTAAACTACACAAGGCAGGTAAAAGCTTAAATCAATCGCCAAGCTTCTGCTGCATCGTGACTCTTCTCATAAATTTCCGCGAAAATGCCAACTTTAGTTTGTATTGAGTAATTTTGAATTACCACCTATCGTCGTTTTCGGGGGTTATAAAGTGATGCGATCTTTCTCTGCGCGCTTTTTATTCCGTCATGCTCCGGTCCGGGGCAAAAGTTCTGCGTGAAATTAATCCAGTTTTGTTCTCTCTTTTCGATCTCGGTGGCCTGCTTTCGACAAATTTTCAATTTTTGTTCTGAGCCACAGCCGACAACTGCGACGCGCGAAGTTGCCTTAAAGGGCCTTCGATTCACCGTGGGTGTCTACCTTTGAAATCCATTATCGACGAACTTAAGGCCAATTGGAAACAGCTTTTCGGAGTTTGCGATTTGATCCAAAAATAATCGCTTCAGTATTAAATTGGCTGCTGAGATACACTGAGCCGAGCGATTCGAGCTTATGTAACTATCAAACATCAACAATTGTCTGAAACCGCATCACCGTCAGTCCTTCATTGAATCGTTTAATTACTGGGCAGAAACACAAAATCAGCTAAGGCTGCAAAAATGATGGTCTTACTTCTCATTCGTTGAATATTTGACGAAACATCGGTGTGTACGGTAGCCGCCAAATAAACGCTTGTTACTTTTTACTGACATTTTTCTTAAAAACCAGACTGATTCTAATTTATTTTCCTCCTTGGATTTAATATAGACACTTTTTGTTGCAAGTAAAATGGAACAAGCCTTCGTTTTTTCCTTCGAAATAGAAAAAAGCATAACTCAGTTAATTTGTTGATTCGCTTTTGGCGGTTTCAGCTCGACGTGCTTATGCTTCAAACATACGTAGATTCTAAATAGGAATTTACCTGTTTTCTGGTAGATGGAGAATAAACCCTTGCAAGACTGCACGATAAATTGTGCATAATTTCATCCCGATCACACGTGATTGCATTACTTGATATTTTGACAAGGTATTTGATTTGGCTGCTCATGACTAAACGCATGGGCACTGTTTTGAAAAACAATTTCGAAAGGCAGTGTTCTTGCCAGTCATGCTGCGTGTACATGAAATGTATGAATGTTGGTGTTTTTGACTGGGCCAAGGCCAGTTGGATGTTTTGATTTCGTGTTAGTCGCACTGCAACCACAAGGCAGAAACTAAATTTTCCTCCGCTAGATGGTGAGCTTGCGCGATCGCAAATGCGAAATGAGGTTCGCTACAGTGCAGACTGTATGGAGTGGAGAAGGCCACTGTCTTCCGGTCCGGTCCGCGGCAGAATATCGAGGGTACTGTGAATTGTTGAGCTGTGACGCAAGTCTTTCGACTCTTAGTGACGCAAGTCTTTCTATCGTAGTTGTTCTTTCCTAACGCAGAGAAACAGGAGCATTACGGAGTAACCAAACTGTGTTCCAAGAACTATAGCCTGCAAGAATGAAGACTTAGCAAGCGTTTGTAAAAATTCTCGATACCCAAACTCTTTGATAAACACAGCATTTAGCCAATTTAATGAAAAAGATGCCCTGCCCCATTTGTTTCAAAAGGAGCATACGCTAGATTACACAAATTGCTGCGCTGAGTAGTTACTTGAAAATCGAGCATAAACTTCCAAAACATTGCAGATATCATAAAACAGAGTTGTTTGTTTTTCATGTCTGCCCTAAACAGCATGTTAGTTGACTTAAGGAGATTGCAAAAACAAGCCATTTGAAAAGGATAATAACAGTTTCCAGATCATGGAATGATGGAAGAAGAAATGGGTGAAAAAACAAGCTTTAGGTTATCACTGTTGCAGGAAGGGTATACCTTCCACGAGTGTGGCATCATCCAGGAGGCTTGCCTTGATCGCTCTCTCTGTTTGCTTAACCTTCAACCTTACTTTGCTCCTCTCATTGATCTCTTTTTGTAGACAGAGCAACGCCCGACATTTATTGGTACGAAAACAACATTAAAGTCTGTTCAGTTTGGGTAACTGAAAACAAAACTTTGATTTCCTCTGACGTGTCGTGTGCATGTTGCTAGCAAAGACTTTTTCTGGGGACTTTCTCCAGCGATGAGAAAACAGGCAATGATGCGTGCACTGCTTTCAAGTAATCAAAGCCAATTGACGCGGGTAGACATCGCCAACATTACAGAGGTGCAGACCAGTTGACGACGACGCTTTTTGGTTTGTCGAAGGTGTAGCGCCTGCCATACTTGTTCTGCGCCTGCAGCGTTGTAGTGGTCAGAAATCCCTGAACCGTGAACATAATCAACAGCGAACCTCAAACGCGGAGCAATGGTGCATGATTTGGGGAACAGACTGGTATATACGCAGCTGAGTGTTGTTGACCAGTCACTGGGAAAGAGCAGCTATATCACAAATAAATGTCCGAAGGCATCCATCCGTACACGTATAGACTATAGGGGCAAGGCTACAAAACGACTGAGTTGTTTGTAATAAGCAGCAAAGCTTCGGTCGTTTCGGTCACGGCTGTATGAGGTTTTCCTTTCTTGCCATTCAACCTAACGACGAAGCTCGAGTCGCAACTCTCCCAGGCTGTCTCAACGCTCATCGATCATAATTAATCACAGTCGCAAGACCAGGCGGGTGCGCGACACCAGAAGTGTGGTAAGGGCGCGATTGTACAACCAGCTGCGACGCGCAATTTGTGACAGACAGTGATCTCAACAATGTGAAAGTTCTTGCCCAATTTCGCCGTGAAATACGCGATAGAACCAAGCCGTTTTTAAACGTCGGTGTGTAGTTCAAGCGCAAAAGTTTACCTTTAATAGTTTGGAGAGTAATGAATAAATAAACGAGTAAAGGAAACAACCGATTAGAGAAATTAATACCACACAAATGTATGTTGTGATTTCTATTTCGCTGTCCATTTCATGGCTGACTCATGTGCGTGTTTCAGTAAGATAATAGCAAAATTGCATTCTCTTCTCTGTTACTGTTTCACTTTGCCATGATGTTTTTTCCATATTACAACAGCATTACGCGATCTGTCAAGCTTACGTAGCTTGCTTTGCTGGACGTGACTATGCCCACTACGTAACAATGCTATCGTTACCACACTCTTGGAATAGACGGCGACGGATGAGTGCTCTTAGACGCTTATAGCTGACCTATGCGTGCAGCAACAACCACGTAAAACTACCTGAACTAGTTCCAGTCGCTGAAGCAGCCAGATAAGATACTCGATAGCATTAGCCCAAAGCTCATTCTTCCAAATGTGATCTGCGCATTGTTGGATGTTGAATGAAATGTTTTGCAGCTTGAATATAGGTCAGCATTAGTGATAGAACGCACGGCACGTAAACAGGAACCTATACAGGCTCAGACCACAGCAACTGGAGAAAAGAAGCATTGTTGTACATTACTGGATTTATTACGCAAACGCCATGTCAGCGACAGACTTGCAGAGTCAAAGGTGATTAGTACTTTTAGTTGCTTACCAGTAAGTTGATACCATTTCGAGCAAAAACGTCTGTGTTGCGCCATTTTTCTATTCGCCAATAGTATTTCGCACCTAAAATATTTCTATGATTTGCATTTTACCTTTCCCAAATTTTCTCGCTTTTCATCTTTTTTGTGAGGGAAAAGTAATCCGCTGTGTTGATTTGATCGTAAAACAATTAAGTGTAAGCATGCTAGGAAACCCAGAAACGCGCTTCGCGTGAAAACTCTTGCCCTAGGCTGTTGAATGCGCCCGAGCTCTTTAAGCAGCTTATGAAGCCGATAGGTTACGGCTGTGACTTCGTGATTCATTGCTGAGTTGTGCCTTGATGTGATTCTTACGAACAAAGCTCAACTTTTCGCTTTTGTGTCTTTATGATTGCCACAGGACCACCCAATCATCAAGTCACTCCCAGTGCAACAAAAAGGCTGCAACAAAAATGGCGCTGGCAGGCAACGGCTGTCTGATGCGTTAAGCTCCCGAACAGACAAGCGCGTATGCAGTTACTTTTGTAAAAATGCGTTTGTTGCTGCTGATTTCAAACAAGTGCTCTTTGTTTTCACCAATAATTTGCTGTGCACATTTTACTGTTAGGGTTTATGTACTAAAAAGCAGTAACGAATTGATCATGTGTGGAAGGAATCACCGCCCAACTCGTGTTTTGCAGTTAACAGAATAATTTATCGCAAGAAAAACATGCTTGTGATGAAAACTAAAGTATTAAGATATTTTGTTTGTTGTGTAAATTTTAAAAGATGATTAAGCAAAGCTTTGTTGAAACTTCGATCAAAGCATTGTGTGTAGCCCAACGGACAACAAGGTAAGGAGCCTTAGTGTTGAAGCCAAAAGTTCCAGTGGGAGCAATGCTACGGTAGAACAATCACAGCATAATTCAAGAGGTTGTTGAGATCTACATCAGTTAGCAATTAGATACGGATTACAACTGTCGGACATAGCTAATTTATGATAGGCTCTTATCTAGTGGTTAAATTTAGAGCAGTTAATTCAGCTCACAACGGTTAATAGCAGCCAGCAAAGTATTGTGTGTCATGCCATTGCAAGTTATAGCTTAAAAAGCATAGAAGATTAATAATCTTGAACATTTGAGATCTGTTAGGTATTTATGAATTCTAAAAATTTTTCACTTACTCGGTGAATTTTGCAACGGAAAAGTTGAAGGAAAGTTGAAAAAGTTGAAAACAACAGCAGTGTTAAAATGACCTTAAAAGATATCGTTTGTGTTTAAATTGTGTTTCTTTTATTCTGAAGTTTCCTGTATCCGTTTATTCTGAAAGTCATCAGTTACAAAAGTTTTGAAGTTATGCGTGAAATAATGGCTAGTACTACAATGTGTTTGTCTAAAATATAGTATTTTTTGATTTTTCAAAGTTTGAAGGATCACAAGTAATGTTTTCATTTAGGCGTGGCAGGATTTGACTACTTACATGGTCGCGATTGTGTCTGCAGAAAAAGTATTGAGTCGTAAAAATTTTGACCTATCGGCTATCGCGTCCGCGGCAAAAGTCAGCTGCAAAACGTCTTGGAAATAATAAAAAAAATACGATGGTGGTTCTGATTATCAAATGTGCGATTCGCAAGCAGATATCATTAAATTAACCGCTGATGTCGTCAAATTGTCGACTAGCCGTGTTAATTGCGTACCTGGCTGAAGCTGCCCGAGCCGCAACACTTCAGCCGATATTCGTTGTTCCCAACAGACTAACAATTTCCACAGTCAATACATGTTCCCGAGGAACGGGCGCGTCAGTCAAATACAAGCGTCAGTGGTGTTCTGATCTGTTTCAGAAGTCGCATGTGTGTTTGCCTTACGGCAGGTGCACGCTGCTGAGAGCGTCTCTGCAGAAGTTACCTTTTTTGAAGGATCGGATGGAAGCGCCCTGTAGCTTTAAGCTATGTACGACACTTTTCCTCTATTTGAAAATTTTCCGATGGTTTCACGTTGTTCTACCATCAGAAGGACATGTATTGCCCCGGAGCTGGTATTCACTCGTTTCACGACATGCACGCAGGTCTCAACAATAGGCTGAATTCATATTGATCAAACATTGAAGTTGCTGTTAACGGGTAGCATGTTATCCTGCAGAAAAAAGCAGTGGGATTGGTTGGGCTTAAATCATTTGTTTTGCTTGTAATTAGTTAATAGGATTGTCAATTCAGTCAGCTCGTTTTTAGTAGAACCGTTTGTTCAAACGGTTTTCCTTCACAGCCAAACCACTTGTTTTCAACAGACTTCATCTCTTCTGACAGTCATGTAATCCAAGATTTCCGTACTCATATTTGGCGCAAACCCGTTATGTAGTACTGAAAATGGATCAATCCCGTGAATACATAATCTATCCCTAAACTCAATCGCTTCGGTTTTTTAATCATGAGCGTTTTAACTATTCACAGCTTGTAAACAATTATTCTTATATCAAAATATGAACTGCAGCCTTTGTGTTGCAGAGGCTGGGGACATGTCTATCATTGACAAGTTCTATCCCGTGCAATTTTACAAATATTTGGTCAAAAGGCCATAGGCTTATTTAGCATAATTTTTTAAGCCTGCTTGCCTCACGAATGATACAAAATTGTTACAAGCTCTTCCAGACTACGTGGGAATCTCTGTGGATTCAATATAATGTAATCCACCCTGAAAACTTAACGTATGCGGAATCTCCCAGCTGAAAATAATGTTTGTTTATCATACAAGGTGAAGTCCAGACTAACATTTGTTTGCGTGCAATAAATTGCAGGGATATTTACGCTTAACACACTGGCATTTGGTGTCTTATTTTGTGTTGATTATGCCCAGAAGTTTGACAAGACAGGGATACAGACTTAAAAGGCTTTAGTTATATATTTTTTGTGTTTTAGGAAGTACTTCCGGTTTTTAAGCTCTTACGGAACCTTTCAAGAGCTTCTTGTAAAAAAATTTAAAGTTAACCGAAGTAGGATTTCAGTTGAATTGAAAAATAGCGGCAATACTGAGTGCGCAAGGAACATTCCTACAAACATTTGGATAAAGCTGTATAGTATTTATCACTGTGAAGAGCACCTGTGTTTCTTTACAGCCTCAGTGGGCTTATTTAACTCACGCTTTCTACATTAAAAGGAATCGGGAGAACAGTTCGAGTGAACACAGTACTCAGATTACATTTGCTTTCTGGGAGGATTGAGCTGCGTCACAGCTTCCATCTTCAGCACCCTGAAGTAGTTACGCTGTCAAGTCAGCACTTATTTCGAGCATCTGAGAACTCAAGCGTCGTACCTAATTGGTTTAACTCGCTTAAAGGTCTCTCAATGGTAGAAATAGAAATTCACGATACCTGTTTTTTGATTTTATGTGCACAATCGCTAAACAAACAACGTCAGATAGGATTATTACTTAAAACGTATGGAGGAGTTGTTTGATGGAGCTGATGCCAGCCGGTATGCCTGGAACCTGTTCCATTCTCGTGCTTCCCATTTAATTTAAACGTACCAGTGCTTATCGTGAGTATTTTTTAAAATATGTCAAAAAATCGTGCGACACTGCCCCCCTGCAGACTTTCCACCGCCCTGCAGAAAATAATTTTTCTCAAATTTCCCTCGTCGCCACTACCCGCTGCGCTGCGTCCGCTCGGGCGCGCAAAAACCGTAAAGCATGACGTGTTCGACAAGGGCTTCTCACAGAGCAGTTCGGTGCGCGGCCGCTCACACAGCAAGAAGGGTGCTGCGAAAGCCACGAACCTGAAGGCCACACTGCTGCACCCGTGCGGTCCATCCAGCACAGCTGCTTCTGAGTTTCGCACGATACGCCTCGGGGCACAGTTTTATTTGACAAGATTACGAGCATGTACGGACATATCAGTCTTAAAGCACCTTTGTTTTGTTATTCAATTACTCGCCATCGCAAAACTGCTGCAGCCTTGCAAGCTCATACGTTTTTAGAAAAAGTTTTCCAAACGTTTTAACTGAAAGAGATAAATGCGCTTCTGACACACGTGTAAAGCAAGTGTTCAAGTTCGCGGGTTAGTGATGTGATAAATTGATAAAGACCTTACAATGCCACAGGACTTTGCCATTTATGTTTTGAAACGGAAAACAAAAACCGCAACTATCGAAAATATTTTCAAACGTCGCATATTGCCTGTAAACTTTGCGGGCAAGAAGTTAATGTCAAATATATGGTTGCCGCTAAATTAAACTGCAAAAAGTCTAAAGCAGCATTTGAAAAGTTTTACTATTATTTTGGCTCCAAGTTTCTGCTTTTAACATATCAGAAAATCCGTAAATACTCTGCCGAATTTAGCTTGTCGTGGCATTAAGATTACCTTGATGATTTGCTCGATGGGTTGTTAGTATTTGATGATTATTGATGACTATTTGTGGGGTTTCCAAGAAGTTTTTATAAGTAATCGAAATATGTTTACAAAATAAACTGACGTATTTCTATTAAAATTTTTTTTCACTTTCTTTAACTTCTAAAGCTACCACTGTTATCTTATTTAAACATTGCCAACGACAGCCAATGGAGACCTAATCATTTCACTGATTCTCACGTTTTGACAAATTTAATCTAATGGTGACCTTCTGAATCTAATTTGGTGTGATCTTACTTTCTACCTGACGCCTTAGAAGTAAGTTCCTAGAATTTAAAATCCCGTTTTAATGAAATCAAATTTTTACAACCATAAAAGCTACGTGGTAAACTGCACTAAAATTTCTTCCCTTTTTTCTTAATTTCAAGAAGCGTTTATTTATCAGAAGAAAAGTTGTCATTGGAAGATCCGTCGCGAGTATACCCCCGATTTCACGCCCGTTTGAATTCGCAGTGCGTGATATGCATCTGCGTCGTTATGGTTAAGGGCATTTAAGTCCATACTTCGTTAACGAAACACCAGCAGGTTATTAAGCAAATTTATTCCACTCCCCCGCTGTTGGAAATGGGCGTCATGTCATACTCGCATCGCGACGTGCGTTGCGCATTAAACACGCCATTGCTTGGAGCGGCCAATTAATTTTCGCCTATGCATTGTTCCAGCGACTTAAACGGACGTGCGGCCGCGAGCCACTGTGGCGGTGAGCAGAACGGGGCCGAAATCG
>JGI24021J15306_10000239_pt1 | contig 35723 bp, 19 predicted proteins | sample Ectturendosymbi1_FD_15306 | JGI IMG/M metagenome (IMG submission 15306)
GTTGTTCTTTGCAAAATATTACAAAGGAGATCAATAGACCTTTATGAGGCGGTTAACACAGCAGAGGATATTATCAATGAAATGAAGTCGTTAAGACCAAATGCCGAGTGTGAATTTCACGAGTTGTTTGTTTCAGCACAAGAAACAGCTGATGAAATATTGTTGTTTATTTTATAAAAAATGACGTAATTAGGTGAGTCGGACAGTGAGTGTTTTATATTTCAAATATTGGTTCGTATGCTACAGACTGTTTTTAGTTGGGGATCTTTGCCTTTTAAAAGTTAGGTTACTGATAATCAAAAGTATAGGACAGACGGTTTTCAAGCAATTTCCTGTTAAACTTTAAATTTTTGATGTAAATTAGAATGGTTGCGTCTTGACAGTTTCAAATATTGCTCTTAATTAACAAAGCACTTTCACTCACTGCTACATGCGCGACCGAAGGATTTTTTTCCAGGAGGGGACGATGAGTGACTTTTTTCAGGAGTAGCCAAAAGAGATTTTCCGGCTGGCCAGCATTGTCAAATATGTTTTTTCTCATTCGAAATCAAAATATCAAACCTTTTTGCTAAAAAGCTAATAGAAAAATATCAAATGTCAAAATCCAAGGGGTCTAAAACCCCACACTGCAACCCCTTCCAAAGGCCATACACTGATATTGTTTGCAACCTGTAATATCTGACTGATTGTTCTGATTAGCGCTCTTTCTATATCAGCTTGACACTCGTAAGATCAGAATGTTTTGCATGCCTGAACAATTAATTTATTTCACGAATGAGCTTAAACTCAGTTGTAAATGCTGTTGGGTAAACTACGATCGGCAAAGAAGTATTTTGTTTACTTCGTGGTAAAACATTGCGACTGTTGACGCCAAATGCGATGTTTGAGACGACTGATGAGTTTCGCGATGTTGATCGGTGAACACATGCAGGCTTGTTTGGCAAAAGCATATTTGAAGTCAGACTCTTAGGAGTGTGGTTAGTTGTTCACTGTGTTTGGTCGCTCAGATCTTTTGTTTAGCGACTGTCCGGTCTTGTTGCAAATGTTGCAAGCCTGAGATGCTGGTGCAAGCCGTGCAGTACACCCATATATCGTTTCATGTTGATTGCGGATGTAACACGATCACCGTTGTTCAACACGTTTCTTATTGCTACGTAAATATTTTTAATCGCAAACTTATATTCCCACAAATATAAAAAATTGAAATCTGAAATTGCATACGATACCTTCTTCGAGACATGCAAACTGTCTTTCTTTAGGTTGTGATGGTTCACTGCACTGCTTACTTTGATTATGGGAGATTTTTGTCGTCTTATCTGCCAGGTTGGTAGATTGTGCACAAGTCATAAAGTACCAGAGTCAAAACACACAAGTTGTGTAAGAGAAATTGCCACACAAAACCAAAATCAAACGTCCGTTTTAGATCGTCCAAAAAAAGTTATTTTACTTTGATCGGTAAGTACTGTGTGCTATGGGCAATATTAAACCTTTTAGAAATGAACGATGCTAATCAGGATGGTGGCTAGAAAATGTTGATACACCCTTTTTTAGTTGTCAATACGACATTGTTTCATTTTTTGACAGCTAAGTGATTTCATTATATTTTGAACCTTCCATTTATCTAGGTGTCGTTTTCGGCACACAATTCAAGCAGTTAACTGCTTCTGTGGTGCTTTTTTTCACACCTACAAATGTCGAGTGCTTTTGACGGCAACTGATAATTGGAATCTGATAGTAAACACACTGATTTGTCTAGACTTCAATGTCTGATATTTAGTGGGCATCACTGCCAATTCTACTCGACACACGAAAATACAAATGTTTTCCAATGGAAAGGGGACAAGGCGTTTCTAAAGAGGGGCAAGACCTAGGACAGTGATGGCGAACCTTTTATAGACCGAGTGCCTAAACGGCAACCCTTAACTCACTTATGTATTCCAAAGTGCCAACATGGCAATTTAACCTGAATGAGCCAACTATGTTTTGGGTTAGCAAAAAACGTATGCATTATCCCCACTCGACTAGGTTCACTCTACTCTTGCTGGTACAAATTCAACGTTATATCAACACCACGCATTCCTTCTATCTTCGAAAGTGTTTCACGCATGTCGTAGAATTTGTTATCCAGATACAGTTTTCTTAAAATTCCGATACCTTCATTTCTAGATTTTCTAAATGTAATCAGTGTGAGCAGGAAAGATCAATTTGGCACCCCAAATTGAAACATGAAACACTATAAAGCGGTGGAAGTTTTGTCAAATTTGAATGTTAAGCCCCTTCTGCACGAACGTAAAGCCCCCTATTGACGACTTTCTGGCGACGGTTCTGAGCAGGCTACAAATCTTTCCAGGACTCGTCCTCTGCTGAGACACCGGACATTATTGCACATTCGTAAACATTAATACTGCGTATGAGACCTCAAGACATGTTTGAAACTGTCGACAGGTAAGAGCACGACACATGATACAATCTTCTATTTTTGTGACGTCTCTGAGGACATGGTCAAATTGTCCCTGCTTTCTTTGGTACAAGGAGCTTCTAGAATAATAATGCAACGGAACTGCATAACTTGATGTTACAAAAAACTGCACGAAGCGGTGTCTTTTCAAGTGGCTGTTTCAGTCTTGGGAGCAATGGCCCCGCATACCTCTCCCTATCTGGTAACGAACTCTGCACTGGAACGACGATGCCCACAGAGAGGACTGTGCGTGCCACCACTGGCACTCGTGCTATATGTTCGCCATCACTGACCTAGGATGAACACTCAGAGTTTTAATGTAGTTTTTTCAAGGTACGTACGTTTTAGCTTATGTTTAGTTGCATGTTTAAAAAGTTCCCCAACAGTTATAGTTGTCACTATTTGCAAATCCTTCAAACTAGCAATAGGGTAGTTGCAACAGATACAACCGTTTCTTTCAATGATAGTTCTCAGATCATGATCGTCCCCATATCCAACTGCGGCGCATACCTCACAACTTGGGATTTACTTTATCTCTTACTTTTGCTGTTTACTGCAAGGTATACAACTCGACGAAATATTTCCGTACAAAATATAGAAAATATGCATGCATTTGAGAAAGCATTAAAATGCAGGTATTTGCTTTAATTATGGTTGCTGTTTCTTGATAATTCTGAAGTTCGTTCAAGCTTTCTTTTCCTAGATGGGCTGGCCCAACTCATGATGAAAATTACTACAATCGTAGAGACTTTTCCTTGCAATATTTAGCTACTGTAAATGTTTGAAGTCTAGTTTGGCTTGGAAGATTAGTCATGGTACAAACATGAGATTGTTCAGGTTTTATACAGAGTTGAAAGCTATCAAGACAAGTCATTTGATCAATGGAAACTTCCGTTGTAAACGTAAATTCTTTTGTTCAGCTGTGAAATACTTTTCTGCATTCAGAATCGCTCATTTGTTTTGAAATTTAGGTGCAATCTGATTTCTGTTTAACATACTTTGTCGTCAAGTTTCATTTAGCTTCTAGTGTGCTTACTACTGGCAACATTCCCAAGGAACATTGCGCAGTTGGGTTCACTTAACTAATCGACCGGATGTTTGTAAGGAAAGTGAAAGGAAACAGCTCCATTGGTGTTTAGTGCTCCACGTGAAAACGGTTTTCCGGCACCTTCCCAAGTTGATTTTGCATTTTTATGAGGTTTGAAAATCATCCTATAACTGACCTCCTTGTGACCGCATTTATGTCTGGCAATCGTGCGCGACGAAGTAACGACACAGGTCTTAAATTACACACGCATAGTAACCGACACACTGGTTTTGGTAAACTATCTTACAATAAAATTACAAGTTAATCAGTTTTTTTTTAAAGGAAAATGTTAGGTACCCAGTATGGACCTGTAGAGACCTGATTTCTCTGATTCTAGGGACCTTATGATAATTTTCTCTGATTCTAGGGACCCGATTTTCAATTCTAGAGACCCGAATCGGGTCCCGAAAACGCCTTAAAAAAACTGATTTAATACACTATTCATTTTCGTAAAGGGGCAAAAAGTACCCGCCACTACAAAACATATGATTGGTGCAGTTCGTGCTACTCTTTTCCAGCATCGATTACTTCCGAGCAATGGTTCCCAAACTGTGGTTCGCGTGCCACTGGGGGTCGCGAAGGCCTTCGAAGAGGTACGCGAAACGCCTACTTTCTGTTCTTTCTCACAAAAGAAAATTCACAGCTGTATCTTTCACTTATGGTCTTCTCTTAATACATTTCTGAATTTTTTCGGGATCTCTTAATAAATTTCTGAAAAACATTTTAACCGTCGCGTGTTCATCACCAGATGGCGCAACCTTCCACAGACCAACATGAAATTTTTAAAGATCAGCATTAGAAAGAGTCAAATCAATCAACTGTTGTTGAAAATCTGATACAAAGTCCAAAACGGTTTGTACCATCATTAGCAACCAACCAGTTGTTTTTGCGACCTTATGAAAATGTATTAGATATGTGCCTTTTTTGGATTATTCAATTTAGTGTTGAGCTTGTTTGCTTTCATTGCTTTTGTTTTAACCTTTAAATTTTTCACACATAAGCATTTCTTACACATTTTATGACTGAGGGTGGGTAATGTTATACGTGTCGATTCAACCCAATCGCTTTGTTAGAATCTACAGTAGTTACTTGAATAGTAATTTGCAGATATGTGCAAGTTTGCATCATCGCCAAGTAAACAGAACCCAACTGTCTGATTCCTTCAAAGCTTTCAGAAAAATTAGAACTGTTATATGTACCTTTTTTCGAAATATTTTCTCTATTGTACAAAGGCGCTCTCATAGCTTGATCATCATTTGAGCAGAACATTTTATTTTTAGTTTCCTTCCGATCGAGGAATATTGCGTATAACTTTGAATAATTGTGTCCATTCCACTTGTTTAATGATCCACGTGGGCAGCGCTAATAACTTTATTAAAATTTGAATGCTCAGATGAAGTTTGATAAAAGATAGAATTTGCGGAAAAATGAAGTGTGTGGCTTGATGAAAAGAAATGCATATTTGTCATGGCAGCGACTTTCATTTTTAAAGACTTCCTGGTGTATGGTAACCTGTGTTCGTGAATAATGGGCTAATTGCACGGTAGTTGCAGTTTGATCCATCTGAGATACTCAGGACATGAATCACTGGTGGCCCACCCGGAATTTTTAGTGGTCCACAGAGAGTTCCATGAACCCCTGATAAATTCATTATCCAATCCATCGACTTCCCTTTGAATGCATGGCCTGACGGTTCTGGTTGATGAAACAATTGACTGGCTGCTCAACACCCGCCCCGAACTCTAGTGCGTCCAAGCAGTGGACTTCAAGAACTGGCTCAAACGATGAAGTTGTCCGTGTCAGCACAGTAAGTGGCCCATCGGATATTTCTGTTAGAAATATGGTCCATGGGCGAAACAATGATGAGAATCACTGATATGAAACCATAATTCAAGTTTTCTGTGTGAGGGAGAACTCCCAGATGACTCATGAGAACGTTGCTACTGTATATGTTACCTGTGTTTTCCAAGAAATCTTTGTCCGTTTCGCGATCGTTAACCTTACTTTAATTTTACTAAACATCTACCGGATTTGTTACGGTAGCCACTCATCGACAAGTAAGAAATGATTTTCAGGTCATAAAAATGGACACACCATTCCATTTTTGTTGAACGTACGCTTTACTTTTCATAAAACCACATCGTTGCAATAATCAGTGCAACCTGGCGTTGTTGCCTCGAACAACTTATGTATTCGTAACAGTCCAGGAATGCTTCATTCAGCGTGTTGACTCATTTGGTTGATGTCAAAGAACATCATGTTCTGCGGAAAAAGGAAACAGTTCGTGAATGAAGAGGTGCTTTGGTGGTTAATGATACATAAATTTTAAAAGGGCTGTAACTTCACTGCCTCTATCAAATCATTGATCATCGGCAGGAAAACGTGATTTTGAGCTGACGTATTGATAATGATCAGAAAGGACAAAGTCATAGGTTTGACTCGTGAGCGAAGTTTTTGTTTGGTATTCCTTGCTTTTCAGTGTCGATGCCTCTCTTCGTTCCTATATACTTCAGCCTATAATATACCGAACCAACCTTGACCAATTAATCACTGAGACAAATTGAAGTAGCGGTGAGAACTGTTTCTAGGTTTTTGAATGGTTGTGTTTTAATATAAACTAATTAGATGCACGTAATAGAAGTTAAAGAAAAAGCTAATTTAGCCACAGTTTCCAACTGCGCATATTTACCAATAAATAATTTCATTCATTATCCATGCAGATTATACCAAACACAGCAATAAATACGGTTGCTTGGAAAGATGGAATCACAAATCTATGCATAAGACTTTGCAAAACGTTTTGGAAAAACTAAATTCTTACTATCAGAAATCCGGCGCCAAGAAGCACTGCTTTCATCTTCGTGTCCAGGTCTTCAGGAACTGGAAAAACAACTGCGAGGTCAGTGAATAAAGTTCGAAGTTTTGAAACACTTTAGCTTTCGCAAAATACAGCAGTAATCTTATAACCAAGTGCACTTTCAACAGTCTATTAGCTGTATGAGAAGATTTGCTAGCAACCATTACGTGTCACATTATAGTAGGGTTACCATATCTGATGAGGCGCAATTTCTGACAGGTTTATGTCAGTCACTGTAACCAATTTTTGCGACGAAAACACTTTTATTTTGGTATAAATTTCGGATGCATCCAAAGCACACTGCCACCGTCGCTTTCCCGCGAGAATAGGATAAATATAGTACAAACCGAAAACACCAAAAATTAAGTTCATCTAACTTCATCTACTGTTTTACATCCCGTGTTGACGAAATAATTTGTCACTTTACTTGATCAGGAAGCTGCACTTACTACTTTGCAATGTTTATCGGAGCTGAGATGCAATTTTAAATCTGCGATACCTTTGTATGAAACCGAGATGTATGTTCCTGGTTTACAAACTAAGAATTCTGCTTCCCATTCATTTCTTCCTACCTTTCCGGAAACATGGATGTATTGCCGTCATCTCGTCAGTAATTTTACATTTTCGCTTAGACATTTTTAACAGTAAAAAATTACAACGTTTAATCTTTAGCACTAAATGATTCTTACTGTGAGAACATTGCGGTTAGATTTCATAAAATGCATTATTCAAAAATCCCGGATATTGAAGCACTTTTTAACATTTCTCCCTGACGCATATTTGGCCACTAAAAGCCCGGACATGTCCGGGAAAAACTTGACGTATGGCAACCTTACATTATAGATCTCTTATCTTCATAATAACATGTTTGACAGATTAGCGCGGTTCGCTTCATCATGATGAAACAGATATTTTGTCAAAGCAAAAACGCACCTCGTTCTTCTTGAGAAGAGGACAAAATATTTGCCTTATATTCCTAGCACATTCATGCCTAAACAAAGTATTTTCGTAAAATGTTTGTGACTGTAATTTCCATTAGATCTTAAATATTAGGACCACAGAGTGATGTTACATCATTCCAAAGAATCCTTCAAAGATGTTAAAGATTTTTTCTTGTTTACCGTTTTGCCAGAGAAAATTGGAAGCCTTTCCGTAACCGTTACTTTTGTTTCGAAAAGGCTTCCAATTTTCCTTGGCAACAATGTTTCCGTTCGAAACTTTGTAATGGATTTCTTGGATAAAATCAATTTTTCTGGAGAAAAGTTTCGGTCAAGCTTGTTTCATGCTGCAAACGACTCTTTCAAGCACTGACTCAGCCCTTGCAGATGTTATTTATAAACGCCTGCCACTAAGTTATCTCTTTTGAATGTTTGAAGATGGACGTTGTCGCCAACATCAACGCGATGCGAACGCATAAGCTCAATATTTCGTGTTCAACGTGTGACAAACACATGAGAAATGCAAACAAAAGCATGTTTACGACAAACGCTAGGGCAAATAATGCAAAAGGGTGATAGAATGACCGACGTAGAATTTATTATGCGCTTCAGGCAAGAAGATGCATTTCCAGCATCGAACAGCTGTGGATAAAATTAGTCCCACCACCATCACATCGATAACACTAAAACTTAATCTAATCTACGAGGCGAGATAAGAGAGAAAGTTTATATTGCTTGAGATGCGTAAATTTCCTCGCACCCACTTACATTTCACGTAGAGATCTCTGATCAGTTCCTTTCGAACTCCCGACCAACGCAAAAGTATCTTACCCACCGACTGTTTCTCGCCCTCAGTAGTTACAATGTTGAACATGTAGTTTCGATAGATGGTTGAAGCAATGCAAAACTCTTGTGGTCCTTTGATCGTAAAGACTTGATGACCGGAGGCGTCATGTACTGAATAGTTTGGATAACACCACGATTTTCTGCAAATATCGGAAACACGATGCTCTACAAGTTAAAACCCTCCACACCTAGCATTTATTTTATCATTTCAAAAAGTATTTGTTTTCATCAAAAAATCAGTTTTGGTTTTGTGATAAGCGTCTTTAATCTGGTGATGAATTTTTGACTAATTTGATTATCAAGAACAAAGTTCGAATATCTCTGGTAATGACTGTTTGGCTTCTTCAACCACTGCATANGTGTGATGTCAAANGAAGTTTAGTGCCATTGCAACAAGGGCATAAAATAGAAAACTAGAAATCAGTTTTGCACCAAGGTGTCAGTGGACACGTGGAAATCTCCCAGTACGCAGTACAGAAGTGATAAGGTGGCAGTGAGGACCCGTACATCAAAACTTTCAAATATAAAATTATCAAAATAAAGAAAGTAGTCAGTGTGTGTCATTATACTACAGCGAAAACCTAAACTGGGTCGAATGAGGCGCGTTGGCTACGGGTTGGACATATAGCTTGCTTAGATTAATGAAGTCGGGATTTGCCAAATACCTTATTGCTAAAATATCACGGATAAAACAGTTTTTGGGTTGTTGCCAGAAAAGGAAAGAGTAAGGCAAGTGCCAAGTAGATTTTTCAAAAGTTTGATCCGAGGTCTCAATGAGTTTGCAAAACTCTTTCCTGAAGTGAGGTTGCTGATAATTGTTTGTTTTTAGTTTTTTTATTGCATACAATGCTTTGGGTCCGCACAGTATTTATTCTATTGTTAGTCGTCCCTGATTGTAAGGTGCACTTAGACATACGTTACTTAAAGCATCTGAGGTACTTTCGCGTACTAGCGCATTTCGTTTCTTGGCAAACCTGGTAATGATATTTGCAGCACCACAACTGCCTTCTGTTCATCATAATATTGTGAGCTGCGTGTTAAAACCGAATATATATGGTAATCACGTTACGATAAAATCTTATTAAAACAGGCAGTATAACGGCTATTTTTGTTGCGTATTGATTATTTGCATCAAACTCTACAGCGCCGCCACAACAGCACCAAAGCAATTTTTTGCATACTGCGTCATAGTTTGGGGATTTGATCCGAGCCCGTCCTCATTTGAACATCTCCACTTCTTTGAAAAAATAGTTTGACCGCCTTCTAAAAGTTTCAGGTGTATTTCGTGGTTCCAACAGATATTAATCTACGATTCTGCATATAAGACCATCTTTTCCATCTGTTCGAGATGTCATTTAAAACAAACGGCCGAACGGTATGGTTGAATCGAACAAGTTTCCGCTTGCTACCATATGCTGATATCAGAAACCACTCGCTTACAATTGCTTCACTGATCCAATCAAATGTCCAACCGGTGCTTCGACTTCAACAGAGTACAAGCAGCTGTTAAACCAGGAGCAGCCGCAGAAACCACCACAAGTCTGATGAGGACGAGTGACACGCATCACCTCCTGTGATAAACGCACAAAATTGTAACCAGTGGTTTACATGAGGTTGGGGGGGCGAGGCAAAACAGAAACGGGGTCCTCTGATGACGTCATCATACTCAAACAACCGTGATTAGACCTTTTGATCAAGCTTCGAAAGGGGATATGCGGGTCAAGGATACGTTCCTGTGATTACGGCGTGACTAACATAACAGAAAATTCAAAAGGGTATTCGTGGTACGCAACTTTGAACATCGAAAGTTGGATAAGACAAAGCTGGCAACGAATAAAAGTTAAGCGATAGCAAGTTCAATTCACTTCCCACTTCTCTAGTTTTGCGCCCTATTTCTCTGCATTCACCATTCATAAACTGGAAAGTTTATAATACACATCCCCTGAAAAATGCTTGGTGTCCTTAATTTGTTCACAGCCATGTCCTTAAAGGACCCCATGAAACCACAGACAGCAACCAAGCGGATTTAAAAATAATTTTGTTTTACATTTAATTTTTTCAATTACATTGAAGAACATGGCATATATGCTGTACAGACGCATCAAACCTAAACATTACTTTGAAAAACTTTGAGGCTAGACGAATCAAAGCTTCCCACTTCTTGCATTGACACTAGTTGTTTGAAATATGTGCAGAACTAGCGAATAAGTCATCATACACCTTATTGCAAACGTTGCTACCGCAGCAACTNGGCTACATCATGCTTTAAATCCGCGTTAAAAAACGGTTCATGTTATACTGGTGAAAAGCTGGCAATATAGATTTAACATCACTTAGCAAGTCCACCTTAAATCAACCAGTTACTAGACAAGCTTCAAATAATATGTGACTTCAAGCATGGACTAAATTCAATCCAGCTAAAACACATGAAATATCTGTAAAAAATGATTACTGAAAATACTCAACAAAAATACCATTTCTGCTACCTGTTAAAAAGTATTAATGAAGCTTTGCTTATCAATAAACAGTTTTTGCAGCACAACAGACCTACTTTGTGAACAAAAAACGTCCTATGGATTAAAAAATGCAGTGTGGTCACTGCTATAAAAACTGCATGCTGTCTTTCTTTCTCATGGAGATGTTCACAAAGGTGCAAAATCACACGAAATAAGAAAATTTTCTAACCTTTTCAGCTCAGAGACATAAAAACAAGTCCTTGGATAAAAATACGAATGTTCAAAAAGCGTGTGTTGATCACCTTTATTTCCACAAACTTGAGCTTCAGTATTGCAGATTTGCTTACGCACTAGACCAAAAAACTATTTTTAACTAGGTACTGCCAATGACATCTTGTAACGAACAATGTGTAAGGCCACCCGGGTCAAAGTGAGGCTGAACAGTTGAAGATTTCAGCTGCCAGTTAATATGTACATCAACACAACTTAAAAAATATTTTTGCACATGACAGTGCTAGAACATACACTGAACAGTAGGCTAATAAAACTGACAATTGTATGCATTGCAATGGCTGTTGGAAGCCACTTTCAGGGCCAGAGTTCTTACTTGTGCTCGGCTACAAAGTAGCCTATATTATTTGAGAGGATAATACGTTTTTTTTCACCAAAAACGAGGAAAATTCACGCGCAAAACATCTTGGGGACCCGTACAAAAGGACAACGCCGGGCAAGTGTCTCGTTCGCCTCCCCTTAAATCCACCACTGAATTTAAGGTAACAAAGAGGAATGTGACCAATGTAGAAGTTATTCATGATGTAATATGGGACAGCACACAAATCAAGTGGGAACCTAAATCACAAACTGGAAACCTCAAACAACTTGCTGCTATGTCAGATCAAAGAAACTTGAACTCGTGGTATTTTCAATTGTATGATAGACAGCGTAGCTTCATAGCTGCGAAAAAAACATTATATTTGAAAATACGGCCACTTATTCGCGGTTGAAGTAATGACCAGAAGACTTAGAATTGCCTGGCGGCAACTTCTCCGACCTAACACGAGTAGCAGAAAGACTGCATAATCATACCTGTTGGTTGTTATTCATGAAATGTATCTCGAAAGGTTCTCTTTGATCACCACAGATGTGCGTCATAGTTGGCTCTGGTACGAAAAATATTTTGTAATATAAGCCATCACAAATTAATGCGAAGTCATTTTTGTAATGTAAAGATGAAAGTTTCTAATATTCTCCAAACTTTTGTCGTTTACAAAAACTGTTCTCCACAAATGTAGTGATCGAAGTACATTATAAATACTGATTATGCAAGTTCATACAGCACTTGCATAACATCCCGTGAATCAACTAAATAACTTAGTAAAATTTTCCGACTCAGAAAGCTTAGATATCACGTGTAAATTCTGATAATGCATAAACCTTGTCTACGAAAATTCTTGAATGGTCCCCAAATACGGCATCTGCGTTGGCCTTTCGCGTGACAGGTGTTGCGTGTTACGTTAACACGCGAAAACCTAGTGCAGTGGCTTGTGTAATTTTAGCCTGTAAGCACATATTTGTAAGAGAAAAGTAGACATGCATCGCTTTTGTACTGAGGCACAAAACTACTTTTTTCCCATTGGTGAATCCGTCCTACCTGGCCGAACCTTTCTGCCGCAAATGTGGTTGAGGTGTGGCACAAGTGAGAAACTGTGTTTGGGAAATATTACTTTGCTGCGTGTTTGACAAGCAAGTAAAAAGAATCAGGTCTTTTAGTGGTTTTATTTGTTGCATTTTTCCGACCCCGCTGCTACAGGCATGTGGCTCTTATCTTCTGAGTTGATTAGCACAAGGAAAACCACAGTTATCCATGTACTGCAAAATATTTGCTGCGTTCTAAAACTGAAACAAAACGTACTGCATCGCCGTATGGCAAATCAATCGATCAAAATTTTTACACTAGACTTATGAGGAAACCTCGTGCATTACGCGATATTTTTTGCATGAAAAGGTCAGTGCTCGAGAAAAATGAATTGACCGTTGATCTGTGTATTATAGTACGTGTGCTTTATATATCAAAATCAGAGGTATAAGATTACTTAGCATTGACATTTCATAACTGTGTTCCACCTCTCATCTTAATAAAAATCGTAATTTAAACCTTTCTTCTTCACACAGCTGGATATTAGCGTCAACTTCAGAGAGGATTAACCTGCAAGGTCTTAGTGGGGGAATGAAACACTTTCAAATTATCATTTCACGCCAAAACACTTGGAAGACCACCTTCCTGCTAAGTATGTGCTATAGCAATTAACTTGTGGTTGATGCTTTGTCAGGTGGTAGATCCATTTTACTTGGAAATTAAAATCTTTAGCCAGGGCAAGGTAAAGCTTTTATGGGAACCTGGAACTTGAAAACATTTGTTGCAGTAGCAGAGTTGACTTTCCTGCGTTAACCTTGCTTGGGCGCTTTTAGTGATGATAAGAGTATTGTAAAGAGAAGGTGCACTTGCAGGTAATCAAGTGCAACCCTCGCCCTACTACAACACTTTTTTATCACTAAAATCCGTCCAAATAAGGAATTACGAAACACAAGTGACGGGTGTTGATAATTACAACTATATAATTGATATATCACTAACACTTGGTTTGTTTTTCACGTTTGTGTGCAATTCTGATTGAATAAGAACGGAAAATCTGAAGCTGCAACAAACGTTCTTTGCCCTTGACATTGGTGACGTCGACCAAGGAGGTTTCCGACCACCCAATACCGTACGCAATTCCAAAAAGGAGTTAATTCAGGATATCAAAAACAAATCCTGAGCTGCGCTTAAGTAAAACCAATTCATGTTCGTGCTTACTGCAGTTGACTATGTTATATTTGTTCAGGGTAAACCACAGTCACAGCCGCACAGCAGCGTGCCATCCTATTATGCGTTTGAGGACATCTCTTTCCAAAAAAACTTTTACTTTCTTAAAAATTTCAATCTAAACGTAACATTGTTTATAGTCATATCGTAATCTAAAAATACTCACCGTTGGATCAAGGTGCTTTTTGCACACCCATTTATGCTGAGTTGTATGGGAAGTTTTTTAGTGTTCAGCCATATTTGTCCATGTTTTGCAACAACAAGTCAAGAGTGCTATGGTGCAAACACTCTGGATCAACTTGAAATCAAGTAAAGGACAACGTTTTATGGCACTTGTGGATGAAAATATCGCTTGTTGTTGCCAATCTTGCAGCTCAATGGACTACCACAATACCAAGCAAGCCGCTGCTGCCTGGCTTAAAATGCTCAAATGGATTAAAATGGAAAAGTGTAACGGCGATTTTCGAACATACATGAAAATATATCACTTGTTTATTTAGGAAAATGTTACCTTGTCAACCTACCTTGAAGTGCAACATAACACAGTTGATTCGTGATGTTTTCGACATCGAAGCTTTTCCTTACAGTGAACTCTGGACGCGGTTGGTTGAATGCTGTGAAACGCAGAAACCAACATCATCATGTTTAACACAGCTTTGCAATGAAAACGTGACGTTTGCAGCAAAAGATAAATAACACTGCTGAGGCCAATTTGAAATTTATTTTGGGAGGCAATTGATTCTACTCTTGAAATAAAAAATGCAAGCAGACCAATTAATAATTTTGGAAAAATTTTTAAACAGTTTCAAATATTCTTTTTCGGAAGTGCAACAATAAGCAAGCAAATAGCATTTTTGACGTTGAAATATACTTACTTTCTAATGCATGCAATCTTTGACGAATACGAACTTGATCCAAATTGACAAGACATTCAAGTCCGGGTGGGCAAGCGGGAACATATGGGGGAAATGGCATCCACTCAGGCTGCAAGGTAATTTGTGGAACCTGAAACGAAGAAATATGTTGTCTAGTGTTTTTTTATTAGATTTGAAGGAATGATCCTGAAACCAGACATCTGAAAATTTCAGTTTGTATACCAGTTTTCCAGCTTTATTATAATCTATTTATCTCCACATAGTTTCGGAAACCTGAATTTTTTTTGCAAAGCAAAGGAAAAAAGTATACACTGCGCTGAAAAGTGGGTAAGACACAATAAGCAAGGGAACTTGAGTGATGGAATCAGGAAAGAGTTTTGCGAAAACCACTGCAAAAGTTTAACACACAAGGTTTATACTCGTGTTTAGAGATTGACTATCAAGAAGGACGCTTGGTAGCTAATGAATTTAGGTACTGTATTTGTGTTACTTTGTTTTCGAAACTAAAAAATGTTCAGTAAGGTCTTTCAGAGTTAAGAGTTTTCAACAGAAAAGCCAGTAGTTTGAAATTGTTAAACGCATTTGAATGTTTTGAAAACTGTTGACTGTAATTATGAAAACAAAAATTCCACCCGAACTGATGTCACATCACATCAAGTCTAAGTTAGATTACAACTCCACATCGTTAGATTTTTTTGCAATTGCTCGTCTTCATCACTTCTCAATTGAATTTAACAGCAGCTTTTTAGCCAATGTCTTCAGATATAGGTTCTCTCGCTGTATATGCATACAACATACTGCAGTCACCGTCGCATGATATCATGGCTGCATCAAGTGTCGCGTTTTTCTGCAAAGTTGTGTTCACCACAGCAAACTTGATTTGACTTCAGCACAATATTCAACCATACTTATTTGCACAGTAAGGTAGGGTGTTCTAGCGTTTCTGTCCGTATCTACAAATATTTTGGTTCCAGCAAACTGTAACATCCTGCGCAGAACTAGTTTGATTTCATGAAGTTTCAGTTCGCGTCCAAAACAAGCATCTTGAGTTCATAATTCCACCCAGTAGACCAGTTATTTTCTACTGTGCAACTTCGACCTACCTGCATCTTCAAGACAGTGACTTTGAGGGTTTTGCTAATTGTTTTCACACTTTACTAAACTTGGAAGTTATACCACAACGTTCTGTGGCTAGTGCTTGTACCTGTGAAAAATAGAGAACAAATAATTGCTGTCGCGGAACATGGTTCTTTTCACCTTTACTCTGATTATTCAGGTGAACAATGCAGTTACGACGTAGACTGACTGTCCACCAGATGTGTACCAACGTAAAAGTCAAAGGGTTAAGTGAATCGGTTTTAATAGAAACGAATCTTATTTTTCACCATCGCAATATCAGTGTTTCAGTTTCTGTTTAAACATCAGGCAATAACAAAACGAAGCAGGCTAACTTAAAATATTTTGGTATAATACATGATGATCAACTAAGTTGGAAGCCACAAATTGAAAAGTTGGTGACACAGCTCTCCAAATCACGTGGAACGTTCAAATTAAAACACTAGAGCAATATTCCAATGCTCAATTCTGTTTGCTTTGCTCTTTTCCATTCCTTTTAACTTAATCATTACTTAACTGGCGAAGAACTAATCGAACGTCTTTACTCCTTCTCATCAGATTGCAGAATAAGGCTCTAGGCACCCCTAAATATGATAAAAATTAAAACGACTGTTCTCTGTTCTAGGCTCAAAATTTTAAATATGCCAGACTTATTGAAATTTTCATTTGCCAAATTCATGTACTCTTTTGATAATGGTAAACTACCTAATTAGTTTGATAACTGCATTTCTAACATTGCATCAGTCTACAAATGTCAAATAAGGTTTGATTCTCTGCAAAACTTTCATTTACCCAGAATGAAACGTCTCTGGTCCAGCTTTCTTTAAAGGATATTTGGTCCCACAACTTAGCCTAATATTCTGGAAAATGTGAAATCTCTCTTGCCTTTTCTTATAGTTGGAAAGCAATACAAACATCGTGTTATCTAGCCAAAATCCCTGTATATTTTCGTTTCGTATGCTTGCCACTTTTCTGTAACATTGTTTTGATGCCCCTATTTTCCACCTATGGAAGTTTTTTTCAGATTGTTTGGTAATTTTTTCGGTTTGATCGAATCCTACCGACAAGGCTGCAGCCTTGTTTTGCCAGGCGCAAACAAAGACCTAAGCATATGAAGTAATTGTCATTGGTTAGGTTGTGGCCATTGTTGCACAATCACTACGTCAGTTGGCACGCTCTCATTACGATTGCTGCTCACAGTTTTTTCTACCATTGGGAAACCGTTGAATAAATATTTAGTTTCAACAACAACCGCCATCCAGAATTTTATCCCAGATTTATTCGTTTCGTTGGCCGTATGTTGTGTAAACGTGCACCGTGCGTTACAAGGGAGAACTGCTCAAACGGAAATATTAAAAATATGGATTACAAGACTTCGGGTTAAATATAATCTATCCTTAATTTTATTTGGATTTCGTCTTCTTCCAAACTTTAAGTCGAATCATAGGAATTTCATGATTTAAAGATAATTGTCGGGGCTTTTACTTAACTAGTCATATCCCCATAGATAGACTATTCCACATGCCGAAAATGGGTACTGTTCGACCACCAATAACTCCTCGGACAATGATACGACCAAGAAACTTCTCTAACTTATCCTCCAGTTCGCTGAACTCGCTGAGATTCAGCAATAGTCCATTCGCGGATGTTTCCCATTATAGGTGTTGTGATCGGAAATCCCGAGCGTGGCGTGTGCGCAACGCTTCGCACCGTAGCAGCAAGCAACAATGAAGTTCTCGCGCCGCGATCACTCCATTATTGCTTGTTCGCGCCACATTTATATATTATTGTTCTTCGCGCACACCCCGTTCGTGGTGAACCACACATTCAACGTAACGCCACCGGAGAGGTTGCAACATTCGTTCGTTGAAAAAATCCGGAACGATGAAAGAGGACTACCAGAAATGATGTGAGAATAAACAGCATACGCAGTAGGACTTGGCCAAATCCTCATTATCTTCTGCCACTGCAGGCATTCACTAACAGCTTGTTTTAGTGCTAAAACCTGCCAACATAAAACCTGCCAACATCTTTATCGTGAAAGATCTTCTCATCTTCCTGTGCTTCCTGTTTGAAGAAACAGCGACTCCAGAATCTGATTCGTGGTCATTAGGTGAATCAGATGATTCTTCCTTTAACAAAACAGCTTGTACTCCCTCTGTTTCTACATCATTCATATCATTGTCAGACCGCTCCCCGTCAGAATAATCTGATGAAATATCACGCAGCAAACCCAAACTTTGACTAGTGGTAAAACTACGCGACATTTCATCCATAAAAAATAAACATACAAAGGATGAAACAATTCTCACATATGCTGTTGAAAAGCTACGATGGTCAACTAAAATTCAGCAAAACCTAAAATCTGCTTCTATTCACTTCTGTTTGAACCAACCACATCTCTTCATTTGCAGTACTGTACACGTGGTGCAAAACTACATAGCTTTTTTACCTCGACAAAGAGCTACAGCTTGTCAGTGTGATCTTAAATATGCCAATGTTTAAANAAAGACGGAAAAAAATCTTGTTTCTGTGAATACAATCACAAAAAAGAAGCGTCTTTAACACTTGTCAGCATGAGATTTCNTGCAGCGGCATTTGTCAAAAAACAAAAGTTGATCTGGAGTAATCCGCCAAAGTAATCTCATAACAGCAGTGTGCTTTGCACTTCTCAGCATTAGATCGCTTGCAGAGTCAATTGTCAAACGCACCAAAAGGTTATTTAGGGTAATCCGCCAAAACAACCGCTAAACAGCTGCGTCTTTTTCACTTTCCAGCATTAGATTGCCTGCAGCGCCAATTCACGCGGTTGCTAATTGCAGGAACGTGTGAGTTTATTTCTGTGACGGATAACAAAAACTGTCTGAAATTAACGGACTGGGTGCATCCACGAAAAAAATCAAAACATTTCAATAAAAGTTGCAGTGTGGGCTTCAAGTAACAAAGCTTTGAAAATAAAGAATCGTCAATTGACCTGCTTGGTACTCCTAGTGTCAAAGGCGCAGATTGAATGTGCTGATAAAGGCAGTTTAAGAGAATGCACTGAAAAAAATATCAAGTTACTGCACGACACGTTTCAAATTCGCTTTGTGATTTTGCTAAAGAAGGTCGCATACTTGAAAACCCAATCTCACTTAGTAAACAAAAAATAATGAAAATGCGAAGTAACAGACAAAAGGAACTCACTGACTTGGAACAAAATCATTGGGATGAGCATCCTAAAGCCCATGGTGCTTCTGAAATTTATGCTTCTGGCGATCCTTACCTTGTGAAAATTTCCAAGAAGTAAGAAAATTCGCTCAGAATTGTTTGTTGTCTTGGAACGACATACACATGCGAACAAGCATGTTCGTCCATGAACTTTCTTAACAGGAAAACGAGGTCGCGCCTGTAATTGAAATTTTAGGAGTTAAAATCTGCTGTTCTCAGTAAAAAACTTTAATTCCAAACAAATTCGAACGTCTCATTATAAAGTAAGTAATTGTGAAGTTTATTTGCTGATGTAACAGATATTCTATGTGCATTTGACAATATTACCTGTCAAACAACTCATGACGTAAAATAACCTCATTACAAGAAATAGCCGATAGTTGGTGTAACGCTTGAAAAAATTAGCGTATGAGGTGCAAAAGGATGACCATCCCTGGTTTAGTGGGTAACTTGGTTCTTTACGTTAGAATTGTATGCATTCCTGATGGATCAGAATAATGTATGTCAACAGTCTTGACAAGAAGTGTGAGCAATTCTTAGTCGATGTTTCAAGCTTTGAAACAGTAGCCAAAAGACAAAATCTAACTTATTATTGAATAGTAAGTGACAAGACATGATTTTACCAGCATGGCAAAAGAACCATTCTTGTCAAACAGCACATTTACGTCAGTTGCTAGCATGGCCAGTAAAAACAATGGCAGCGTCCTGAGTGCGCAATTTAGCAGCTTTCACCCAAATCGTTTGTTCCTTTCGTTAAAACTAAATACTGTATGAAATTCCTCTCAACGCTTCACTCAGCGCTGCAGAGAACAACTAACTCAAAGTTAATAAGGCAGTTTAGCGCCAATACAATTCAAATATCATCATATAATCATAGGACATCGCAAGAGAGCAAACTGACTCAACATCCAACAATGCTCAGTATTATCAAACCAGGGACGCTCACACTTTTCAGCATTCGAGCTACTTACAAAAAGAACAACTTGAAATGATCTTACTACTACAAAAATGCAAATCAAACAATATTTTTGCCATTGCATAGCCATAGCCAATGCATATTGTTGGTAGCAAAACTACATAACTCAGAACTCATGTTCAGTTTACCTGAAATTTTTGTAGAGGAATGTGTTTAGGTACGAAGAACATTCGAGCAAAATTTCGTTGCGAAACTCAAGTACAAAAAGTTACGGACGTTGGACTACAAGGACGGATAGACGCGTCTACCAAAGCTGAAAGTGTTAAGATTCATTGTCTACCTACAATTGGTGGGACTTTGTTTAATTTGTTTGACATACTCAATAATCGTTTTGAACTCCGCCGTTTACCAAGGTGTCATTTTCGGCACCGATTGGCTGGTGATAGCCAAGTTAGTTCAAATTGTTTCTGTGGTGATTTTTTCACACGTACATGTGTCGACTGCTTTTGTCGGCAGCTGATGTTTGGAATCTGATACACACTGACTTGTCTAGACTTTAATGTCTTGTACTTTAATTGGTGTCACTGCCAATTTTACCCTACACACAAAAATACAGATGTTTTTTAATGGAAAGAGAGCAAGCCCTACGATGAACACTCAGTTTCAGCAATATTTCTTCAGGGTCCTTACGTTTTGTCTTAAGGTTAAACGCTTAATTTATAAAGTTTCCAACAGTCAGTTGTCTCCATTTGGAATTCATGCAAATCAGCAATAGGGTAGTTTCAACAGATAAAATCGCTTCTTCCAATGATAGTTCTAAACTCATGATCATCCCCACAACCACCTGCGACGTATACCTTGCAACTTGAGATTTACTTTATCTCTTATTTTTTGCAGTTTGCCGCAAGTTATACAACTCGACGAAACATTTTTGCAGAAAACACAGAAAATATGAATGTATATGAGAAAGCATGGAAACACACGTATTTGTTTTAATTGTTGTTGCTGTACCTTGATCATTCTAAAGTTCAAGCCTTCTTTTTCTAGATGGGTTTGTCAAACTTGAAGAACATGTCAACAATCGTAGAGACTTTCCTACAAATCTTTAGCTGTAAATGTTTGAAGTCTAGTTTGGCTTGGAGGATTAGTTATGGCATAAATATGAAATTGTTCAGTTATTTTTAGTTTTTTTATCGATTTGAGAGTGTTCAGGACAACTCATCTCACCAATCGAACCTTCCGTTGTACGCGTAGTTATTTCAACTGCGAAATACATTCCTGCATTGAGAATCATTCATTTATTTTGAAATTTAGGTGCAGCTGGATTTCTGTTTGACGTTGCTTGTCGTCAAGTTTCATTCAGATTCTAAAGTGATCAATACAGTCAACATTCCGAAGTAACATTACCAGTTGGAGTTTCCTACCCGAAAGGACTTGATTACGGAAGGTGAAGGGAATCAGGTCAAATGGCGTGTACTTGCATTAGATTTGAAAATCTTCGTATAACTGACCTCCCATTGCCCCCATTTACGTCGGCGAAAGGCAATCGCGCGTGATGAAGTAACGAAACTGGTTTTAAATTATATGGTGTACAGACAATTGAGACCAATTCATTTGAGACCATTCATTTGAGACCACTTCATTTGAGACCACGTTCATTTGAGACCACGACATTTGAGACCTGTTCATTTGAGACCACATTCATTTGAGACCACAATCATTTGAGACCACATTTATTTGAGCCCATATTTATTTGAGACCACATTCATTTGAGACCACAATCATTTGAGACCACATTTATTTGAGCCCATATTTATTTGAGACCACATTCATTTGAGACCACAATTATTTTAGACCACAGTCATTTTAGATCACATTCATTTTACGCCATATCACAGTGAAGCTGTTTTGATTTACTGTGAGTCACATTTTTATGATCTACCTTCCACTTCTTTGCGGGACTTGACGCTATCTGCTAAAACAGTTGCGTTTGTAGAAATCACGTGTCAGACGTTCTGCTCATACGCAATTGCATTTCTCTTAAAAAAAGCCACGAAAATTTTCACCTTTAAGTTTTTCGACTAATGCAAAAGGACATTTTTTTCTCGTCTTTCATTTTAAGGTTGAAAACTGAAACTATTACGGCGCCTCCATAAAGGAAACCGGCAGGAACGCAAAACATGTAATTCTTTGACTTAGTCTAAATTACATTTTAGAGGGTGCAGCGCTCCATTCAAAGCCCGAGGTATGAAGAGTTTTCTGGCCTCTGCGGAGTTTTAAAGTGCGGGCAAAGCCGAATTAAATGGTAGGGGGGCGAAATGGTTGAGAATTACTTTTGTAGAAGTAAGAAAAACCTTAACTATCACAATATCTTACTTTCTAGTCAGAATGATCAAACCGGGTCTGTAGCAGAGTAGCGATCTGAAAAGAACTGAGTTGTAATGAGTAGGTATGTAATAAAATATCCATAGCTTTTGTAGCTGTAGGTAGTCATGCTGTTGGCAGGGAGTATGATTAAAATATGATGTCATTACATATTTAAGCGTTAAATGCACAGCACGCCATTGTAAGGTAGGAATGCTCACTAGAAAACATTTCGTTTACAAGCAGTAGCATGTAAGTTATAAATACTTGGTAGCGAACTAGCATTCCTTTGCATAGCAGTACATTATCAGGAGGGTAAAAAATCAATGTAAACAAATGTGGACTTTTCTTGAAGTTTTCATCTGTGAAAAAAAATCTGTTTTCAGCACGGTAACCAGTTCCACGCTAAGTTTTGCTTCACTTTGCGATTCATCACTGCTTATTATGAGTGCAAAATATACGAAATGAGAAGTTTTCAGCTATTTTTGAAAAGTCAAATGTGAATTTATTGCTAGGAGTCATACTTTTTATTCCGACAAAGGTCTTTTAAACACATCTTCGCATTTGTGCTAATGAGTATGCGTGCGTGTTTGAAAGAACACATGACAGCCACTGTGTGTTTTGCGCTCTTTGCATGGTTTACCCTGGCAGCGCTGTTAGCTGGAATCGTCAAGACTGCAACAGACAAAACATGCAACGAGTGCAAATGCTCGGACACAAATGTAGTTTTCCAAAGAACCATTTTCTTGATTCTGGTCGTAAGAAATGACAAAAGGTCCTCAGGCATTGGCGGTAAAACCAGCGACTGCCCTTCCAGAAATTGTTTATATTACCGTTATCTTGAGATTCCTTTATGCCAGTAACTGTTCTCTTAATCGTGTGAACTTGTGATTGTTGTTTTTTTCGCTGATTTCCTCATGGTAAGACCGCTGCTTGTAAAAAAACTACAAGATTAAATTACTCCAAAGGGTTTGGCATATGTTCTTAATTTTGTGTACTTGATTTAATTCATTTTCCACTGAACTTGAGGAACACCGAGACAATTAACATATCAATGTGTGAAAACGAACAGAAGCCGGAGNCACATTCATGAAAACCAAAAACTCCGGAGTTGGAGNCATGTTCATGAAAAGCTCNGGAGCCGGAGCTGTGTCATTTTTACGANGGCTCCGCAGCTCTGAAANAATCCANACTGTAGCCGGGCACGTAGACGATCCAGAGAAAAATGTAATAGATAAATTGCTTTAGCAACAACCTCAAACAATTATCANAGTAAACTAACACCTGCAAGAAACTGACAATTCATAGTAGTAGGCTACTGAAGTTAACTCAGTGATCGATTAGTGATCGAGCATTTTCGTCCCCGTTTGTGTTGTTTCGCTTCCTATCGCCCCGTTTGTTTTTTTCGCCCCCTTGCCCATCGCCCCCAAGGGGGCGATTCCGCCCACTTTGAGAAACACTGGGTTAGAGAGTGATTTGGCAAGAAATGACATTAACCCAAACAATAAAAAGCCATAGATTACAAACAAAAACACCTGAAAAATAACATGTCAATATGGCCAGCCACGCTGAGTGTGAAAAGTGCTTCGAAGCTTATGTCGTGATTTCCACCTTCATCTTTAGGTGCTCTGGTTAACACCACTACTTTAACGTTGCTGCTTGAAAGCTTTGCTAAAAAAAAACGATTCAGTCGCGGGGTTTTAGCTAACACCGCCAGATTCTTGCGCTTTGCCTTCTTACAAACAGGCATTGCAAATTTCGGCATCGTGCTAGCTAAACACTGTAATCTCGTTTTCTGCTCTTTCGTTCTACAAATCGACTGATGAAACCCTTTTCTGACGGAACACGCATCGCATATGGTGCAAATGGCTTGACATTATCACTTTCATGTGTTTAGGATGTAACACAACGATAGTAGTCATCGGAAGAAAAGTGCGTTTCCACCATACGTTGTCTTTATGATGAAACAAAGGCCACAGTTCGACTGGGCAACCTCTAAATCTGCACGACACAAGACGTTGCGGGAGCGTTTTGATATTATATACCAATGGTTCTTCACCGGGACGGCGCGTCACGCCAGGGACGTCAAGAAATTTCCAGGGGACGCGAGCCCTTACGCACCCTGCCACATGGAAAGTTTGATTGATAAATTTACGAATGAATACATTTTTTTGTACAGCTTATTTAACGTCAGGGATGCTTGAAACAAATGACAATCACTTTAGAACCACTTCTACACACTAAACAGCAACCACAGCAGGACTAGCTTTAGCACGCAAATATTATCGTGTTCGCGACTTTGTGCAGCAGGCGTGATGCACGAGTAGATAATCATACTCATGCTAAAAGACCGATTATTAGAAAAAAATTACAAGCAGAATTCAAATATATTTGCACTGAACAAAAACAAAAATATCTAGGCCTACATTCAGTAGTGATTACTAAAACTGGCAGCATGTGAAAATTGTAGAGAAATCAATAGATGTAGGCCTACTCACTGCAACATCAGAATATAGATTTGCATTCCTGTATCGCTTCCGAATCACAATTTTTCAAAGGAGTATTGTATTTAAAACAAATAATTATCATCACGGGGCCCCCTTGGAGTGAGGGGCCCGGGTCAATTACCCCCGTTGCGAACCCTGAGTGCAGGTGTATTAAGAAACCAGCGTGAGTCACCCTTGCACATGGAAGGGCGCAACTTTGCGATATTTCAAATGAGCAGTCAGCTAGGAAAACTTCAGGTCTCCCGCAAAGAAGTGAAAGGTAGATCATAAAAAGTGATACACAGTAAATCAAAACAGCTTCACTTTAACATGGCGCAAAATGAATGTGACCTCAAATGAGTGTAGTCTCAATTGATTGTGGTCTCAAATGAATGTGGTCTCAAATGAAGGGGTCTGAAATGAATGTGGTCACAAATAAATGTGGTCTCATATGAAGTGGTCTCAATTGAAGTGGTCTCAAATGATTGTGGTCTCAGATGAACGTGGTCTCAAATGAAAAAGTCTCATGCGAACGTGGTCTCAAATGAACAGGTCTCAAATGACTGTGGTCTCAAATGAAGTGGTCTCGAATGAATAGGTCTCAAATGAACGTGGTCTCAAATGTCGTGGTCTCAAATGAACGTGGTCTCAATAGTCATGGAACCAAATTATATACACATAGCAACCGATTCCCTGGTAAACTTCCTTTTCAATGAAATTAAGTTTTAATATGTTATCCATATGCTAAAGAGGCCAAAAATATACGCGTCACCNGTCACAAAACCGGCAATTAACACAGCTCGTGTTACTCTTTTCCGGTATTCGTTTTCTTTAGAGCAGTGGTTCCCAAACNGTGGCACACGTGNCNCTTGTGGGACACGAATAGGCCTATTTTCTGTTCTTTTTCATAAAAAATATATTCACAGCTATTGTTTTTACTTATCGGGTTCTCTTAATAATTTCTTGAATGAGTTTTGTGTACTTTCTTTATTGGTTTTTTAGAATGGCCATTTCTTTCAGCCACGTTCTTGTCGCATTTGTGTCAATTCCGGTTTCCCAAACTTTCAATCGAATGATTTTTGGTAGATTTAGTTTTTCTGGAACAAGGTGGCACGTGGTGAAAATACAGGAATCGCAAATGCAACGCGATCAAAAAGTTTGTTAAACACTGCTTTATATCCAAGGAAAAGCGCAAGTGACACCCTTTGTTAACGAAATATAAGTGGTGTTACCTGCTGGAGAGACTGTAAGTGGATACTGTGACCGAAATCATACTGTTTTATCTCGGTCGCACCACCACAAAAACATGCATTGCTAAACGCATGCCGCACCAACACAAATGAGCATTTAAATCACCTCTTTCCTCAACATACCAGAGCCAACCTGTCCATTTGGTTATTCGCAAATGATTCAATTGGCACGATTCGTTTGGGGCTGACAAATAAGAACAAGTTCATTTTTAGAGGCACCCACCCAGAACTACTACTGAACCTAACTGGAAAATCTATGATGTGGATGATCTGACAAGAAAAATGTTGCCCGAGCCTTTTCGTTGAAGAGAAAAATTTACTGAAGTTCTAAGCCTTGGTCAACCTTTTTTCCTCGACTGAAAATTGCAAAAGGGTTTGAAAACGGATCAGATCAAAAAGTTGCTTGGCCATGCATTNATGCTGTTTTTCCGCTTGTGGATAAGGAATAGGTGAATATAAACAATGAAACTTAGCCATTCACTGTCATTGCATATGACNTTATTTCTTCTGTCCCACCAAGCTCTTCTTTATTGTTTCGTGCAATGCAACTGCTCAAAGAAAGTTTTNGTAAGTCACAAAAACAAGCACAGCTGAAANCGTCGTGTTTTTTATCAATAGATGGTGAAATCTCCCACAATCCAACATGCAATTTTTAAAGATGAACATTAAAAAAAGTCAATCCACCTGGTTCAAAGTTCACAAACATTTTTACTATCATTCGCAGCAAATCAGTTGTGGTTCCACCCTTATCAAAATATATTCGGTATGTACCTTCTTTAGTTTATTCAAATTAGTCTTCAGTTTGTTCCTTAAAACAATTCAACTTTCTACTCATAAGCATTGCTTATGACTGATGTACGTAATGTGACATGATATNGATTTCATAAAATAGTTTTGCGAGTAGAGTATATCATAATCGAATGCGCATTCGTTCAAGTTGAAGAATATAAANTGATCAACCGGCTGATTCCTTAGCAGTGTGCCTTCTGTAGTAATATTTTTTCCACTGAAAAAAGGCGCTCTCGTAGCTCGATCGTCCATTTTGCCAGTGGTGTAAATGGTGCCGAGCTTTTCGGTTCGGTTTATAAGTCGGGCCTGACATTTCGAGTAGGGTTCGGGCTAAAGTTCACCAAAATGTTTAGGGGCGCAGTGGTGGTGATATATCATTTTGCCAACTCGAAACCCAAAAGAAAATATTTGCTACAAAATTTAATAGGAAAATATCAAATGTCAAAGTCTTGGAGTGAAAGGTTCCCCTTCTCCCCCTATACTACGACGCCTATGCTTCCCGGCGTATGGTTATACTAGTGATCGATGATTCATGGGCTAACTGCGCCGCTGATTTTGGTTTGATGCATGTGAGATACACAAGACACTGGACACAGCAACACATTTCTTTAATAATTTATGTTATTGCCAGTCCGTGTAAGGCCATAATTGTAAAGTGTCATCCTGTGACAAAGTTTGGACCAAGGGCTTGAAGACTTGGCTATGGGTTGTTTGCTTTTTCCAAGCCATGTATGGTTTCGCAATCTTTACCTTGCTTTAATTTTTACTAAAAGTTTAGCCACTCGTTTTCTGCCAGAAAAATGTAAACACCATTCAATATTTGTTCAATGTGCATTTTACTCTTCACAAAACCACATCGTTGCAATAATCAGTGCAACCTGGAGTTGCTTGTTGCTTCGAACAACTTATGTGTTCAAATACAGTCCAGGCATGCTTCATTGGCCATCGCTGCTTTGGTTGTCGTCAGCAAACATTGTGTTCTGCGAAAAAAGAAACAGTTTGTGAACGAACAAGTGTTTCGATTGTTTGTGATACAGAGACTCAGAAGGGCTGAAACGTCCGTGTCTCAATCAAATCACTGATCATCTCCATGAAAACGTGATTGCGAACTCAAGCATTAAAAATCAGAGAGGAGGAAATTACAGGTCTGGCTCTTTGGACCAGCGGTTCTCAACCTTTTCGCTGAACGGAGCCAAATGCGGACCTACAACTTTGTTAGAGAGCCGCACTAAAGAATTTTTAACACAAGTCAATTGGCACGTCTTGTTGCATTCCAGAACGAAGTTTAATATTTAGAGCTTTTATTGAAAGGCTGCTGAAAGCGGCACAATTAAAGGCGTGTGGGAGCCGCATGCGGCTCTAATCACGGGGTTGAGATTCACTGCTCTAGACAATGAACCACCTTAACCATGTGAATCACTGAGACATTGAAGGAGCTTTTCAGGTTTGAGAATAGCTGTTTTGCATATAAAAATTACACATAGTAGATGTTAAGGGTAAACCTAGTTCACCCACAGCCTCAATCTGGGCATGTTTATCAGTAACCGATGTCATTTAACGGTGTTGATTAAACAAAACACAGCAGCAATATACTTCAGCTACTTGGAAAGATGGATACATAAGACTTTGCAAAAACATTTTGGAAAGACTAATATATCTTACTATCAGAAATCCGCCGCCTAGAAGCACTGCTTTCATCTTCATGTCCAGGTCATTAGGAACTGGAAAAACAAACTGTGAGGTCAGTAAATTTCACAACAGTTTAATTCGACACTTCACAACAGTTTCGCTTTCGCAAAATACAGCAGCAATCTTGTATCCAAGTGCACATGCAACAATCTCTTAGCTGTTTGAAGAAAATTGTAAGCAACCAATGCGTGTGACATGCTCTAATACATATCTTTTGACCAGGGATATGGAAGCGGCTATTTCATCAACCGCTTCCGCTTCCACACCTATCGCTTCCGCTTCCAACAGAGCCTGGACTCTATCTCATCTATAAACTTGCTGACAAGCATGACTATCAAAACCAACAGCTTGCCATATACAAGGGCGCATTACTAGTTAAAATGATCGCATGAGTTAGTATCTGTCAGCACGGTACTGCTACTCTGCTCTTATAAAAAACACAACTAGAGATCGACCGATATGGCTGTTTTGGGGCCCATACCGATGCCGATATGTCGGCCATTCATGGACCGATAGCCGATACCGATATTTCAAAATTGTTTAAATCTTGTTTTCTGCTTCATTATCAAAAATACAATGTATTTTATGCCTGACCTTTTTTTTCATAAACTTCAAAATCAGGATTTACGAGGAAAAATACTTCAAATTGCAGCAATTTCGATATTTTGCTATGATTTTCAATTAAATCTGATTAATGATGATGCTTTTGTTTTGTCTGCGACGGCCGACGCGTGCACCACAGTTCATCTTGTCTGCTTGTTTATGAAACCGCACCTGCTAGCGTTGCTGCAAGATAACTGTCTTGACTTGGTTCATTGCACTTTTTTGCGCAAGGTGTGTGGATGGGTGAGGAATATAACAGGGTTTTGTCAACACCTGCTGAAGCCGATAAAATCGGCCGGTATCGGCCAGGCCAATACATCGGTCTATCTCTAAACACAACCGAGAAAACTGTATTCAACACATATCAATACAAACAACGCTTACAACAATCTGACCTTAGCCTAACAAATATCAAGATTGTCATACATTATTATGACAGATTAATGCATTGAGCAAAATTCTACAACGCAAGGATTTGGACTAACTTTTTACATCTTCAATAAAATGCTAACTGCTTTTTGGACTGAGTTGGCAAACACATATATACAGTAGTATCTAAGTTAAGTTTGCATCCCAGTTAAGTTCGTACAAAGTTATGAAAAAATCTGGATTAAGCTTTTTAAGCAATTTATTGGTATTTACAGAAAATCAAGCTTGACAAAGGGTCATAAAAAATGTTAAACACGAAACATTATGTTGCTAAAGTTCACGATTTGATATAATTGTTCAGCAAGTCCTTTTGCTTTCAAAATGGTTAGTGAAGGTGGAAGGGGCAGTTTGCTCGATGCGTGTTATCAGTACAAAGATACACCTTAATATCCAGCTCTGTCAATCTGCGGACAGACGTACTAACTTTTTTTGTGTGTGTGTCTTCACACATTAGGGAAAATATCCTTTGCACATAACTTCCTGCTTCGCACAGACTTCCCTACAACAGCCTCACTCCGTACTGTCGTGCGATGTTTCGTTAACTTGGATGAGTTGACTCAAAATGACTCAAACGCTTGGCTTTGCCTAACATTGTTTGTGAACTGAATGGCATAATGTAAGTGAATNCTATATGCCTTGCTGAAAAGAANAGTTAGCTTCAGTCAAANCATCAATCAGTCTCCAAACATTAGNCCTAATGATCAGCATCTGTTTGCTAAGGCAGTTAAAAGCACAACTGCTAAGTTCGTACCTACCACATAAGTTCGCACAAACAGCTCAGATTCAAGTTGCGAACTTAACCGGGAGATTGCTGTACTTTCAAACTGTTACCATTTTAGTAGACACCAAGACAGGCAGCCAGGTTTGAAAAGTCAGCCTCCGAAAAAATCGGTAAGCTGCACGATGACTTGGCCTTCTATGAAGAACGCCATGGATTCTAGCCATGCTTTATCTCGTTCTCTTGCGCTACTGATATCGCACGTTCATTCAGACTTATAATGCAACTTCACCGTTTAGTCCACATTGGGAAATGGACAAAATTTTTCGCCAAGTTACTCTTGAAGTCAAATAACCTACGTGGAAGCGGAAGTGATAGAATTTCCGCGCTTCCGCTTCCACTGAAAAAGGACCGCTTCCACCGCTTCCGCTTCCGGTTCCACAGCCCTGCTTTTAACCTCCAAAGAATGTTTTAAATATCAGTGCGATAAGTTTGATTATGCTGAAACATATGTTTGGTCAAAGCAAAAAAACACCTGGTACTGCTGGAGAAGGGGACAAAATACTTGCTTTTTATGTCTCAACAGACGATTCTCGTAAATTGTTTATGACTGCAGATGTATTACACCTCAAATTTTAAGAAGCCTTCTCAAAGTTTGAGGATATTTGTTTATTTATCGTTATTTTTGTTGCGGAAAAGCTGTGAAATTTTTTGGCGTAGAGTTCACTTCTAACTAGCTGCAGAATGGCAACGAGTTTTTTCCCAGTACTCCCTCAGGCCTTGGGAAGATATTATTTATAAAAGCCTGCTGCCACCAATTTCTCTTTTCAATCTTTTGAGGATGGACGTTATTGCCAGCATTGATGCTATGTAAACACGCAAACTCAATATTTTGTGTAAACGCCTGACCAACACATGAGAAACGCATAAACATACACGGTCTAGACCAGAAGTGATTAATATGCGGCCCGCAAAAGAATTTCGTGCGGTCCGCGAAGCATTCAGGCGAGACCAGCAGTCTTGAACTTTCTTTGACCCATTTCTGTTGATGAACAATTTTTTTCGTTTTTAACAGGTTTCACAATATGACTAAAAAGTTGTGCGGTCCGCTTAATCAGCGGAAACTGACAAAGTGGCCCGCGATAGCAAATAGGTTTGTCACCCCTGGTCTAGACAAAAGCTAGAGCAAAGAATGCAAGGCGACGCAAAGAAATAACTTTCCAAAAATAGGTGCATTACCAGCATCTATCAGCTTCGGGTAAAAACTTAGACTAAGGCTAAACACTTATTTTCTAACCTAAACCGCTAAATGTAATTCTAATGTCCGAAGCGAGAAAAAGAGCACATTTAATTGTTTGAGAATATAAAATTTGCTCGATTCCACTTACATCTTACGTAGAGACCTTTGATCATTTCTAGTCGAACTTCCGAACAACGCATAGTTATCTGGCCCACAGAATGTTCGGCACCCCCAAGACCAAGGATGTTGAACCTGTATTTTCTGGATGTTGTTGAACCGATGCAAATTTCTTGCGGCCCTTTGATCGTAAAGACTTCATGACCGGAGGCGTCGTGCACAGCATAGTGTGGGAAACACCACGATTTTCTGCAAATATCGGCAAAACTGTGCTGTAAACAATTAGCACTCCACACCATGCGTAGCGTCTTTAACATTTCAAGATTATTTGTTTGATTAAAATCGATTTTTTGATATGAATACAGTATTTGACTAACTTCATGTATAAAGCCAGGTGCGATCTTGATGTTTCAATTTAGCTGCTTTGCAGAGATTTATTGGTTTCGCGTTTGCTGAAATTAAATAAAGCGACATTACTAACTTCTTCATCGCTAAAGGATAACGAATAAAAAACAGTTCCTCCTTTATTGCCAGAAAAGGTAACAAAAAAGAATTTCTGAGCAGATTTTTTTCACAACCTCTATCATAAATCTCGATTTGTTCCCAAAATGAAGTGAAGTTGCTGATAACATTTGCTTCTTTGCTTTTAATCGCAAGATCCCTACTTAGTTCCTCCGCAAAGGAGAAATGATTTTGCACAAGGATTGTGTGTGCAAACCCCAAATGACAGTCACATCAACTCCAGCAATATAAGTTGTTTGATGTGCGATTCTTCTTGCGTGTGTGCAGCGGTTCAGACAAAATCCACAAGGTCCTCAAGCCATTTAGTGTTGCTGATGTCAGGGGACCGCAGGTCGTCCAGTCGGTTTAGACTTTACACGACGGGTGATGTTACAATCGAAGATTATATGATTGGCCGCCCGCTCCTCAGCNCCACAGATTCATTTGGGGTGTATCTAGCATGTTCCAGCGGTACAGGCATGTACCAAAGCGGCCGACGCCAGTTCTCAGCTTATTTAGTGCTGCCCACAGGCTCCGGGGAAGCCAGACGGGAGGCAAACGGCAGGGAAACTAGAAACTGGGCCAGTGGCGTGGCACTTTCCCATGCCACTCTCCACGACTCTCTAACAGATTGAAGCCAGAGTTCACTAGCGCCGCAGCATGGCGGTGGAAGGGGCGTCGTGAATGCAGGCGCTTTATGCCGAGGAACTGTGAACTTTTGACAAGCGTATGTAGGGAGTGGTTGGTATTCAGCTGTGCCTGGAGCGCCAGCTTGAAAGTGGAGTATTCCCTACGCAGGTAGGCCAGTGGAATGTTGTGCCATGATTAACTGTATCATATTCTTCAGCGCCGCCAATGCCGCAACACCTTGGGATTTGCGCCGCGTGTGTCTGAAAACTTGTTTTGCCCCCAATTTACAAAATTCAGTCATATTTCTTATTTCCAACAGACATTTTTCATCGGTTGTAATCAAAGCCAATTTAACTATGTTTTGCATCTGTTCGAGATGTCACTTAAGAACAGTGTTGTTGACCATAACAAATTGAGTTTGCCAAAAATGGTTAATATCTCAGAAAACACTCGCTTACAATTGCTTCACGGATCCAATCAAACTTCCAACCGGTGCTTCGACTTCAACAGAGTACAAGCAGCTGTTAAACCAGGAGCAGCCGCAGAAACCACCACAAGTCTGATGGGGACGAGTGACCCGCATCACCTCCTGCGAAAAACGCCCAAAATGTTAAGCAAAGAGAATGTGACCAATAAATAGTCGTGCTTATAATTGGGATAGCACGCAAATCAATCATAGGACAAAATGGGTATTTTCAATTTTATGATCACAGTGTAGATTCGTATTTGTGCAAAAACATGAACATTGAAAAAGTCCGTATATTGGAAGTTGGGTCATGACCAAAAAGTCTTAGTAATAGACAAATAATCCCGGCGCCAATTGCCACGGAACGAAAATAAGTAGAAGATAAGACCGAATGTTCCCACCTGCTGGTTGTTATTCATGAAATGCATCACAAACGGTTCTTTGCGATCACAACAGTCGTGTGCCATTGACAAATGTGGCTCTGAAAAAATAGGTCACCACAACAAAACAATCATCCAGGACAAAAGTAGTCATGTATTGACAAGGCTGCTTGCGCTGTTAAAATCCATTATGAAGCATAAGTGTTGCTACTCTATTAACGATTATCTCCTTCGGCCTGGCCACATGGTGGTGAAGCGCAAGCAAAAAGCCGTGTGTTTGACCTGTCAAAAAATAATCAGTTCTTATTTGTTGCAGACATTTGGTTTTTATCCTCGACGGTGGTAAACACAAGGAAAACTCAAGCTATCCATGTTCTGCAAAATATTTGATGAGTTCTGCAACTGAAACGAAATGCACTGCATTGCTGCATTGCAAACCACTTGGTCAATGATCCTCGTACGGGGACTTACGGGGGAGCTTTGACCCTTGATCTGTGCATTGAAAAGATGTCTTATTCATGTATCAATATCAGGTGTACAAGACCAATTAGCTGTGACTTTTCACAACCATTTTTTACTTCTTATCAAAATAAAAATAATAATTTAAACGTTCTTTCTTGGCAGAGCTTGATATTGGCGTTTATTTCACAACACAAGGTTAAGCTGCTGCAATGTCTGCAACAGTTTGGGCCAATGTTCATTCACCCTTGACAGACGCGTAAGGCCAGCTTTTGCTTTGAAATGAAATCTTTGACCAGAATTAGAAGACTTTAATTTACTATGGGAGTGAGGACATGAAAAAAACTACTCAATGTAAAGTTGAATCAAGGAGTCTTTGTTTTAAATAATACAATCATTCAACAGTGCTTATCTTCCTGCCTTCGCAATAAACTTAGCAAAATAACCGCATTTCATGACTCAATCTGCATAATGAAGCTGCTTTAGTTGCACAAAGACACCTGACCGTTTTCAGGTTAAACATCTTGAGTTTTTGGACGATAAAGAACTTGAGTAAGCCTCGTTGTTACCAAGCTTTCTGCTCATTGGATCGCCACAATTGTTGAACCGGTTGCCAACGTTTAAAATGCTTAAATGGTTTCATCATGAAAGGTTTAGAATTCATGTGTAAGGGCTATCTTCGAACATACATGAAATCATATCGCTTACAAAAAAATAAAACCTTGTCAGACTACCTTGAAGTGCGATATAACACAGCTGATTTGTCATGTTTTCGACTTCGAAGCTTTTTCTTACAGTGAACCCTGGACGCACTTGGTTGAATGCTGTGAAACAAAAGAGTCATCGACACGAGCTTGTAATCAAAAACTGAGGTTTGCACCGAAAGAAATATCATCTCTAAGACTGTAACTTCAAAAGGTCGGAAAGCAATTGACTTTAGGTCTTTAAAGAGTTCATGCAATGAAAGCAATAAGAGAAATTTTGAACATATAAGACCCAAGTACGCATAAACTCAGCTTAAAAGTTACTTACTTTCTAATGTATCCAATCTTGGACGAATACGAACTTGATTTAATCTGTCAAGGTATTCTAGTCCAGGTGGGCAAGCTTGAACATATGGGATTACCGGCATCCACTCAGGCTGCAAGGTCATTTGCGGCATGCTGACTGGTTGAATGTCGACCGGCTGAACCTGAAACAGGGCATGAACGTGTCCAGAATGAATGATCTTAAAACAAAATCTGAATGCTTTTTTGCATACCGATTGTTCAGTTTGTTATAATCCATTTGGGATAGTTTAACTTTGTGTAAATGAAAACGTGTTTCACTGATGATGCGAACAATCAACGAAGGCAGCCTGTACTATCTATACTGCGCTGAAAAGTGTGGAAGATACAATAAAGCAAAAATAAGTGATGGAATCTACAAAGATTTATACGCGTATCTATAGATCGAGTATTGAAGGTAAATATTTTAGTTGGAAACTCTACTTGTTTCTTGAGCATCAGTATCAACCTATGTCTTCCTTTCTAATAACTGCTGCGATTCTTGTCTACCCATATCTTCAACTTAAGCACTGTCTGTGCACACTGCACCAGTAACAAAAATCAGCAGGCAGTGATGTAATTTAATGGAAATCGATTTCGCCATAAGGCATCTTCAGTCCAAGTAAATTAAAAGTAAAAACGAGTGGAAGTACTCAAAGCAGTGATTATTACGAAACAAAGAAGAAGGTTGCGTGAAAAACATATTGAGCTGACGTTGACATTATCGTACTGTCAATGAGCATTTAGACCAGTGGTTCCCAACCGGGGTGCTGCGGCACCCTGGGGTGCCATTTACAATACCCAGGGGTGCCGCGAGCTAATACGTTTTTTAATATACTACTAAAAATACATTTTCAAACTGTCATCAAACCTTGAAGCAAAATTGTATGGGTTCGCCACTGGGTGTCGCAAAATATAATTCTCTTCTGCAGGG
>JGI24021J15306_10000240_pt1 | contig 35643 bp, 24 predicted proteins | sample Ectturendosymbi1_FD_15306 | JGI IMG/M metagenome (IMG submission 15306)
AAAATAAAAAAAAAACAATAGTTTTTTCCGTATAAACTGAAGTAAAAAACCCACCCAACAAATTCAACGAATGTTATGCACAACGAAGTTAACGCGCAGATTCGCTCAGATCAGTGGTTCTTAACCTTGGCGGAACTAACCCCACAATGGCCCCCTGCAATCACCGAAATCTTTGAAATTGGAAAAAATAACATACTGAAGTGTGTGTTTTTCAGAACATTGATATATACATTTTGTCATTGAAATAAACGAACCATGCACCGAACCTCCCCCGAAACCCCGATACTGACTCCCAGAACCCGTATGAAGAACCACAGGCTTGAAGGCTGGAGCTTCTCTGCTCAACAAACACGCGCATTTCATTTCACAAACTCGAGCAAAATCGTTCGCTTAAAATTCATTCGACGCAGGCACCAGCAGCTGGAACAGGCACTGGTAACATTAATTTCTAAATTTAAATCAAAAAACTGCAAGATCTGCTGGCAGGGGCGTAACGAGGCCAGATGGTGCCCGGAGCAAGAAGCAAGTTTGGCGCCCCCATGTTCGAACCTGAAGTCTTTCGGAAGCAAATGTACTGTACTGAAGAAAGTACTTGCAACATTGTTGGGGCTTTTCAGCGCCCCCGGGAATTGTGCCCCCCTTTCCCCCTAGTGATTCGGCGCCCAGGGAATTGTGCCCCCCTTTCCACCCTCGTTACGCCCCTGTGTGCTGGCAACAAATAAAAGCTTGCACGGAACGACTCTTCCATGTGACGGCCAGAGCGTTTCCATCACAAACTCAGTTCAAAGCAATTAACATTGCACGAGACGCTTGCAAACTTACCTTCGTCGTGGCAGACCTGCCTCATATTAGAAATGCAAAGTGATTCGTCTGACTTGCTAACACAGTCTGCTTTGCCGTCGCACTTTAGTTCAGCTGGAATACACTCCCCTGCTGATCAAAAACAAAAAGAAAATTGCTGTTCTATAGGAATGGGTGCAGTTTCAGACACGCTGGTGATGAACACGAGCAACTAGTTACTTCACAGAAATAAACGTGCACTGTATATTGCACTCACATGCGTCTAATGTCGTCAATATTAAAAATAGCTTGCAACTCTTCTAACTTGATTTCTTTAAGTCTGTGCTTAATATGGACACCGAATTTCCTGTGCATTTCAAAAGATGTGGGCCTGCTGCTGAGAATTGCACGTTCTTCGCGTTCTTGAAAGGCATGCTGTGTCGTTGGATTAACAGGTGTATTCATAATGTCGGGCTTTAAGTATCAGGGCTTCTAATATCAAATATTTCAACCTGAAGAGGCATATCTCGTCAAAATAACGTTTACGAAACACTGAACGGTCGGGGATTTTTTGGCACCGTCCGTTTTGTCACTGAGCTGTTTCGGCGCCAGTTTAGAGACTGACAAGTGTGTGTAATGTAAACTCATAAAAATGTGGATAAAATTATAATGTGTATCGTAACTGTAAGCTAGACCTCGTAAATACTCAAGTGGTTCCCGTCAGTCAAAACGTAGTGCCGTGTTCAGTTCGCATCGCCAAAACAGTAACATTGGGTCACTTTTGCTATATTCATCAAAAACGTAGATACCCATCGTGGGAAAATTTGGGTTTATCCCTCTTGCTAAGAATCTTTTCAGGCATTTCAGCTGCCTTCTGGAAAAACAGCGGAGCAAGATGGAAAACATACAGTTCAAGAGGTAGCGACGTGTGCGTAAGAATGAGCAGATACGCGTGAGCGCAAGCGGCGCCATAACAGCTCAGCGCCAATAGTCGTCGTCCAAAGGAAAGCGCCAAATAGTCTCATTCCGCACTTAACGCTTTAAAAAAAGTAAATACAGCGACTGTTTGAAAAAAATCAATGAGATATAAGATGAAACGTGGTGCGTCCTGACATGATATTAGTTGTAACAAAGCAGAACACGCTTTGATTTTCAATAAAGGTCCAATCTGTTTCACAAACAGTGGGATTTTTTTGCTTTATTGTGACTATTTGCAACTGACGTATCCCAGCACAGCTGAAGTTAATTCTGAAAAAAGCTGCTAATTTGCAGGTGACTGAATTGCACTGTGCAATCGACACCAGGATAAGTTTTGTCATGTTTCAGCAGGTTGCCGTTGGCGGTTGCACACTCAGTCACCCACAGTTGCTCTTTGCTTTGCTGAGAAGGATCAAGAATGTGGTTTTCCAAGGCTTGCTTTTAGTATCTATAACGTTTGTTTGGTAGTTAACTGTTAAAATCACGGATCTAAAATATTTACTGCGAAGCTGTGGCATGAAACATGGGACGTCACAATTTAACCGAAGTTTGTCACGCGTGAATGGATTCGCTGGGCTTCGTGGACATTTGACATCGCAACACGTCTTTGAAAGCAACTGAAAATGTCAGCAAGAACTCTTGTTAAGAAAACTTTTCTTATGTAAAATCCACAAGCAGTGGATCAGCAAGTTCTACCGTAAGAGAAACACACCGGTGTTGATTTGTCCGGACACCCCGGAGCAGCGGTAAAAGCTTTCCTCTGCCGAACACAAATGCTCGCATTCTCCTTCAGTAACGAGGATGTTGTCGATCGCCAAATCTGAATCGTAATTCCTGCCGCGCACCCCCTCAAACAAAACCTGCTCGGAGGTGAAACGGGGTCATGTAAGCAATTGTAAGAAAGCAAAACAACAGGAGTATCCGAGTCTTACAGGGAAATACTGTGTTCGTCCTATTGAAAGTTTTAAACGATGCGTGTTTGGCAAGTTTAAGTTTGTTGCGGAATATGCTTTTACACTGAAATGTGCGAAAGAAAGCAATGCAAAAGGTTGTTTCGTTCTGTGAGCTGTTTGCAGCTGCAGCCGCTTACAGTATTTGATAAACTATGCGACTACTATAAACACATGCAACAAACCCGGAAGTCATTGAAAGGATAAAACGTAATGGCCGCTTTGCGCCACGGAGTTTCTCCTGATTTTCTTTGTTCCCCTGCTTTGCTCCAGAGCAAGTAGCGTTGTGATCTAAAACCAAAACGATAAAACTCGTCTCGAATGTTTCAAATGCGCGTCAGATGCACCGGTGTCATGTGCCTCCCCCGCAAAAAAAACAATTACGAGGCCCTCGTTTTTCAAAAAAATGTTGCAAACACGAAAAACGACGTCGATCTAAGGTAGAAAAAAGAAGTAGCCAGAATCTTTGCAAAGTTCTTACGGCGCTATATGCTTGTGAAATGCCTCCCTCCGCCAAGTCGCGTTGTGGTTGACCAGGTGAAGATCACTTTATACATTTAAAACGCGACACCCACGTCGACTAACCACGTTTCAGCCTTTTATAACTAAACTTTCTATCATTTTAACAAAGCGAAGCGCGGAATAAGCACTACTTGGGTAATATTTGTCGACTTACATCTCACGCTTCTTGTCTTCTTCGACCGTTTGGACGCCTGTTCCGTAAAGATAGACCATCGGTTTCGTCGACACCGCCGATTCTACGCCGTCGCTTTTGACTGCATCGAAAGTGTGATTGCGACGAAGTGACGCGTCGACGTAGACGTTGAGAAATCCGATCGTAGATCCGTACATGTCGTAAGAGAAACGCAAGCACCTGGCCACGTCAGGGTTCCCCCGAAGAAGAGGGGTGAGCACCCTCGCCCTGTCCCCCGGCCGCCGCGGCTTCGACGTTTCGATGTAAAGATACCATCCTGCATTGCAGTACATTGCTTGCAAAGAATCTTCCGCACACTTAATCGATTTATAAAGCAAATTGCAATCCCGTCGCATGTTTTGAGTTTTCAGGTTTAGTCAAGATTCGGACTGCATCGGCATCTGACAATTTGGTTTGACAACAACACACTTGCATCTTTTTAAATTCATCTTAATCTACTCGACCTAGTTACAGAATGTAATCAGCAATCAACTAATTTTTGTTTGAGTTTCAATTTTTGGGTTCGTAAACAACTCGAATTATGATTGACAATTTCTTGAATGTATATACCAGAGGTGGGGAAAATTTTTCATTTGCAGAAAATTAAACACACCAGCGAGCCGCAAAATCAGTTATAGTTTTTATACAAACATCGTAAAGACTGCAAGTTTTACAAAAAAAATAACCTGAAGTAATTGAAAAACAACAAACGCATTATTTATTAATGCTAGGTTTTTTATTTGATTGTCTCCGAAAATCTGGACGATACGTTGTGTTATGATTGCACGATTTTTTTCTTTCACGAACTTCATTGCAGAGAATAAAATTCACAGCAATATGTCGTTCTAAATACATCAATGAGTCGCACACTGGTCTTTTGAGTTCTGGGTATTTACTTTCTGGAACCTGTCGCCAGAACTCAACTGTGAAGTGGTATTGACTATTGACTGAAATTTTTTATGGCCAGATCTTCTTGCATTTCGGTCAGTTTCATTTCTACAGCAGACAAGGTTGTGACAAACGTTTACTGGACAGCCATCACCGACTACATCAACGTTGAATGGATTTACAACAAATAAATAGCATGGTTTTAACTCCTACAAATGGTTAAATCTAGCTTGGAACTCCCCCAGAAGTCTTGCAATGTATTTCTGAATTTTTCCACTTTGTCATCTGCAATTTTCTCTTCGCGAAGAGCATTCGTTCTCATTTTGACATTGGGAAAATGAAAGAATGTTTATGACAATACATATCCTTGAAAAAATTTAATTTTGTTCTGGAAATTTACGTTGCCTATCTTGAGCTTTAGGTTCACTGGCTTGTTATCAAATCGCGTAGACCTCCTGGTAACCAACCTTAGGAACTCGTGTAAACACATTGATAAATGAAACAAACGTTAAATATGAGGCAACAACTCGTTATCAATTTAACATGTTGCTATTTAGCTGGAAGAGCCACACAAAACATGTCGGCAAACGATTCCTTTGATGTAGTTTATTTTCAGTGTGTAAACACATATTCAAATATTTTACAGTGAGTTCCATGCCTTGACAACAACAATTTCTTTTCGTGCGATTTCCGCTTGCTGGATTGTTCGACTTTTGGCTAATATCCAAAGCAGGAATATAGCTACGTAGCGCATCAGTCAAGTTGGTGCAGTGAAAAAGTTATTTGTTTCGCTTTGCCCGAAAATAACAGCAGAGCTACATGCACAGTACGGTTGGATTTTCGAACAGTCGATTGTTTAGCCAGTATTCTGTCGTTCTACCACAACAGCAACACTCCAAGCCTTGCCAACAACATACAAGCAGTGACTTAAGCCAGACTCGAGAACGGCTCAGTACTCGGCAGTGCTCACCTTTTCCTCCGGGAGAATCGTCATGTGGAGGCCCTGTCTTTTGAGAAGGTGTGTTATAGCTTCGTCTGGACCACGTAAAATCGTCAGTCACCAGCTCGTCGGAAAGGCCGCACGTGTCGCTGTTAAAGTCACATGAAAATAAGGTCGTCGAACTGTCCACTTTTGGGGAGTCTTTTTGTGGGACAGGCCGGGCCGTGACGGTAGCGTTAAAACCTGTAAATAGAAAGGTTAGTTTTTTTGTAGGTTTGCAAATGAAAACAAATTTCTTGACTACACCGGTTCAAATGGTGTGTCTCCACCAGTCTTCAAATCTCCGCACCAGTTCAAAACGTTTTATCCGCTGTTTTCCATCACAAAGCAAAAGGTCACGGGAAAAATTAGCGGCGTTACGTATCAATCTGAGATTGATTCACGCAAGGACGTAATCGTAGCACCCACAGACACTCCAGGTAACCAGAACCTCTTTTTGTCGGATAAGAAGATTGAGCTAATGCTGGTGATCGCAACTAGAGGAGGCGAGCCGGAATTTGTTTACGAGTATATAAAATTATTTTTGTCACTTGTGAACAGCATTTGATGTTTTACATGGTTTGTAGAAAATTCCTAGGGCTATTTTTGATCTTTAATTGTGATAGTTGTGGCCTTGGTTTGTCCCAAACAAAAGCTCTTTGAGCTTGACTTCAACCTAAGCAAATAAAAGCTTTGTATAAAGTGAAGCTAGCTTTCCTTTGTTAGCTTTAACTAACAACGGGTTGCACATGATATGTTAACAAGGGTGAGGGTGATTTAACAAAACGCTGTATCTAAAACCCTACGTTTTTTCAACCAACACCTCATGTGAGCAGACCTTTCCAGCGTTCTAAAATAGACTTCTCACTGTAACCGCTGTTGTTGTTCCAAAATGTTTCGACAGTGCATTTACCTGCTCTGGTTGCGTAATTCTTCTGTATGTTTAAGCTGGAGCGCAGAATGCCTACTCACAAAACAGTTGAAACATTCATTTGACACTAAACAAGTAGATGCAACAACTGGATCAAAAATAGCTACCTTTGGCGTTCATAATGTGGTCAGAGTAGAAATACAACATCATTGCATTTCCGCTCGACACTTGCGGCGCTATGAAGTTATCTGAAGCATCACAGAAAACGCCGAGACGAGGAGCACTGCGATTCAGTCCGTCGTACAAGGTTAATGAATCATACTGACAAGTCTTGTGGCGTTCAAGCTCGAACTTTTCGAACTTAACAACGATCTGCAAAAGAGCAATCAAAGAATGTACATATGCACAAGAAAGTTACTTGACGTGATCTTATTTTGCCGCAAGAAATGTGAATCCTTCAATGGCCCGTAGCCAGGTTTTAAGGTTTGAGGTGAAATCAGGCCCGTAACCTGCTTGGGACACCAGGAGGGGCGAAGAGTTTTCTGAGAGAGGCCCAAATTTTTTGAACTTTGTCCAATAGTTTTTGTACTATTTCCAACACATTTTTCCAGGGTGTGCGAAAAATTTTCTAGGGTGGCCTTCTCTCCCCCTGCGCCCCCACTGGTTACGGGTCTGGGGGAATACATTTTAGGGGTGAAAGATTTTTGTTTTTACAGTAATATATGTTTAACATAAAATTTTCTGAGCACAACAAAATTTCGGGGAACAAAGAACTGGGGGACCATTGATTGCGAATGCCACCAACCGTGGCTACGGGCCTGTTCCTTCATGAATGCACAAGCTTACCTGATAACCTGGCCAGGTAATCAAAGTCCACTCGCAACGCGCATTGTGGTCATATTGATTGGGGTAGTTCGGTGTTGTAAGCGACCACATCCGGTCTCCGCTACCCGCTGAAGTAGTTGTTCCTTCGCAGGACTGATCAACTCTAATGAAACTACGCTTCTGAGCTGCGGTTGTTGAAATGAACGAAGTCGTTGAAGGAACGCTTGAGGTTTGGATCGAGGCAGAGAGAACTGAAAACACCCCACAGTTTATAATAAATGATGCCAATCTGGTTTAACCTCTGTGCGATGCAACTTTTCGTAAAAAGTTTTGACTTTAATAAAAGCGTCGACCGTAGCCCAGTACTTTCCACAACACATGAAACCTACCGGTCGTATTTAGAGCTCTGAACGTTTGTTAATGGTTTTAAAGAGGCTTCGTGTCCTAAAATGCTAAGGATCTTGTGCTAGAAGCACCGCGCTCTATATTCTTTTTTGCACTTATGGGAGGTTTAGGAGACTTGATATGGTTCAAATTTGACGCAGAGCAGGAGAATAGTTATTCCAAAATTTGTCTGTTAAAAAATTTCATGTCATACCTTATTGCGTGGCATGCACTGCATGCTCTCCTCGATAGACTTGCCGTATTTGTTCGTAAAACAAACAGCAATTTCAAACAAATAACACTCAAAAAATTGCAGAGCGAAATCAGATGGGAACCATACTGATCGTTGCTTAACTGCGTATAGTTTCGAGCTTTCTGAAAGTCGTTGATTTTGCACACTACAACGAGTTGCTGTCGTGTTTTTTAACTGTTTTGTAAAAATCCAGAGCAATCAGCATGCTAAAACAATTTTGCCAAGATTTAACCAGTTATATTTTCAAAACGGAAAGTGCACAGTGTTTGAGTTCTAGATGACACAAACTATTCAAAACAATTGAAGTGTAGTCGCAAGCAGGAAAGATTAAAAACAATGACGTGTAGTCCGGCCACTTAAATTTAGCTCGCCCTTGTTGATAAAATAGAAAAAAAACGGTCTGCTGTGGGGCGTAGGCCTACGATGTATCTAAACCTGCTGTCTTGCTCAATCACTCACAAGGTGTTTGTTGGTGCGATGAGGTATCGCCGCCAACGGGAGCCTGCGTCGTTGGAGAAAACCAGTGAAGAAATGGGAAGTTGGTGGGAATTCCAAAGAACGACAAAGCGTTTTGGACCGAGCGAATGCTGCGATCTGGAATGATATGAATGATTTTTAAAAGATACTTTGAGGCTTTGCACTATGATTACCATAGACAGAATCGCGAAAAATCTTTGTGGCGAAAAATCTCTTGCAGATTTCTTGGGAGCTGTGCCGATGTCATACAAATAACGTCATTTTTCTCTTTTTAAAATAAATTCAGGAAACACAAACAAGATCTTCTTTTAGCTGTTTCCTGACTCAGACTGAGAACAAAAACATGGCGTTCTATACACTTTATACAGTGACCTGACATATCCACCAATTAAACTGCGTGTAAATGCAACCAAAACATGAATTGATCTACAGTATGTAATCTGTAAGAAGCCTTACGTTTTGGAGGTTCATTTAAATATACTGGATTATGACTCTTCATGACGAAAGGTGAACGATCCAAGCCTGACACGAAACTATACTTGATAAGGAAGCGACTATCCAACGTTCGTTTGTTCCACACAACGGTCAGTCCATCCGACGATGTATCTGGAAATTTGAAAGCAAACCAACTCTTTGTTACTGCTCTCTAAATAATAAAAAATAGACCAAGTCGACGCTGACCGTTATAGACAAGAGATACATGGCACTCGTAATCAACTGACCCAACTGATTGCTTTACCTTCATTAACTGGTTGTTATCCCAACAAGTCTTCCATGGATTCTACTTACACTGTTGAGTCAACAGTGTTGACTTATAAATGGCTGTAAGTGCTACGAAGAAAGGTTCAGTTCGAGTTTATTTGTGCTTTGATGATAAACATAGCTAATGAGTAAGTTGCAACGATATCGGAGAGTATGATTATGTAAAAAGGGAAAGCAATACAATGTTTCTAAGTGAAGAAGCTTAACCTGGTTAGCAAAACCTGCTGTATTACCGCACTACTTACTACATAGAAATAAGGACAAGAAAGAGCAAAAATCACAACTCAATAACGTATGAAGAAACACCGTGGTTTTCTAAAATGCCATTAGTTTTTCTCCTCTTTTCTAAAAACCTATCCGTGACCAACACGGATCACGAGCTGAACGTCATTCTTGCATGAAGGTGATAGTGTAACAGGACCATAATTTACTTTAAAACAAGGGCTAGTGTTGCTTACCATAATATACCAGCAACGGTTTTCTTTGTTGAGTGACATTCCTCAAGGTTTCTCCACTTCCCTGTCCTGAACCTGCATCAGTTGAATAATAAATTTTATGTTGGTTGGTTGCAGAACACAGTAAAAGCAAATTCGTCTTTGGTGTGGTGTACGTTACGTAAAAAGTCAGAACTTCCTGTCTGTTACTTCAGGCCACAAATTTCGCTCTGAGATTTGTGCAAAGCTCAGTGAGCTTTGTGTGGCACAACTAACCCTTAATTCGATTTCTTGCAGTACGATTCACGCACTAGAGGTTGCTTTTAATTTAATTAAAAATCGTTTACAGCTGTCACACGACTGCAAATCGAAATTCAATGCACATCTTTGAAATTAACAAACCTGTGTCTGGGCCATCGCTAATTGAAAAAGGACGCCAACTCTGGTCGGAACAATAATTCACAGTCGCATTTTTCCACGGATATAACGAACCGACTGATTGTAGGAAGGACGCAACGGCGCACCAGGAAATATTGGAGCATCTGAATGCAACGCATATAGTTTCAGAGCTTTACGACAAGGGCAGAACGCCAGCTGCAGAGACATGTCAAGTGACGGATGATTTTATATCTTTTGAAGGTTTTATATCTTTTAAACACTGTCGGCGGATATCAGACATACAGTCACTGAAGTGATTTCAGTGAAAAACATTTTGCTGGCCATTCCTTATTATACTAACTCGGTCCTCACTGTCCACGTTTTCTTTTCGTCGGTGCAATCATCTTTACGAAGGACTTCAGTGTTGCAAATCAATGCCCAGAAGGCTGCCGTTGATTATCCTGGTTTTGCAATTGCCGCCTTTGTCAGGTTGAGCTCCACAAAAAGCAGTGTTGCGTAACCGCAGTGAACGAGGTTTAAAAAGGTGTAGACGTGAAGTAATGCACCGTATCTCAACAAAAGTCAATTGGTGTGGAGTGCGCATTGTACTGGGGATCAGTCCCGTCGCCGCGAGGGGCTTTTGTGGGTTAAGCCCCCCAAACAAAGCTCATCCAAGCCTTGAAACACTATAAATCAGTGAAGCTTTCGTCAATTTTTAGAATCTGAAGCCCCCTGCACAAATGTAAATCCCCCTACTGAAAACTTTCTGGCGACGGTTCTGCTGGGGATGCGTGGACATGCAAGGAGTGTGAAAATGGGTTGTATTTATTAATAAAATTTGTAAACGTCCGGCGCTCGGGATAAAGAGCGTGGTATGTGGCCCTCTGGCCGTAGTTTGCCCAGATTCGGCCTTGAGCCACTTGCAGCTATCTCCTGAAGTATAGGATACTTTAGTTCTAACAGGTAAAAATACTTAATGAAAAACGTACGTCAACACACAGATCCCAGAGAAAAGCAATAAATAAATATTACGAAAGCAGTTTGTGTTCTTTCTTGCAACGGAGTGAATATAACCACAAAATCTTCGTGGCCTTAACTCACGTGATCAAGACGTCACAGTCAAAGAGAGAAGATACGCCCGCGTCAGGAGTGCTTCGAAACATGGCGAAGATCACGCCGGAGCAAGGCGATGATGAAAAGCGGGTGAAAAATTTCCTTGGGAAAAAATTAAATGTTAACGATAAAGATAAATAAATACGGCGTAAAATATCCAGAGAAATACGTAAAATGTTTGGCTGTTACTTTTAATAAAGATACCTATAGTAGCTGTGACACGATGGCTCCATCATATTGACTCACAGAGATTGCAGTACATGTGTCAAACTCAAGGACCACCAGCGAATATGTCCTGCCACGTCAAGTCGTTTTCGTGTGGCCAACACACTACAGCAGGGCTGGGGAGCCTGCGGCCCGTGGCCCAAAATGCGGTCCGAGTGAACATTTGATATGGCCCGCATCAGAAATTTCGTTCGCAAGTTAGAGCACAAAATCGCGTCAAAACGAAGCGCCATGATAAACAGGCACTAACATAATAAGTCAAGATAAGTCCCCCTTGCTCATAGTTACATAAAGGTAGATTTTTAGCATAAAATTAATGAATTTTGCAGCCCGCCAGCGATAATGCACAATTCATGCGGCGCGTGGTAGTATATAGGATCCCCACTCCTGCACTACAGCTCAAAATCGTTTGTGTACCTGCACAAAAGTCTCCTGCAAGTGTAATCAAACTATCTCTCATTAGGTGGGTGTACAGGTACCTTCTGTAAGGCTGTGTGCATCTATTTGTTTCTGTAAAACGCCACCTCTGTCGCACTCGTTTCTGTCAACTCACAATCGTTGATTGTGTTGTAATTGATACGTCATAGATGTTGATAGCGTCTGAACAATTATATTTGGCATTTTGAAACCAGCCATGATGCTGATGGGGCTCTCCTTAGAAATGAGTTTGACACACCTGGATTAGTGGAACTTGCAAAGAAACTTCAGTTAGCGAAGGTTTGCTCTATTCAGGCTGGCCGTCGGTTACCGAACCAGCCTGTATTCCTCGGCAGGTCGTGCCACCATTTCAACGCAACTTTGGATAAGGACAGTGTCTGTGAAGGCAAACTAAGCCGTAAACAAAGTGGTTCTAACCCTGAAAATAATACAACTTTTTTAACTTTTCTTCCTTGTTCAACATGAAGTAAAACTCAGTTTTCAAGTCGGGAGTATTATTTAGTAGTGGGTGTAATTCGTTTTAAACCAACCAAATCTACTCTTTTGAGTAAAAATCCAATGTTGGGCAGAACGCCTGGAAAACCATAAACAAAACAATATTTATCATAATGTACCAGCAACGGTTTCCTTTGTTGAGTGACTGTTACTTTGAAGCAAAACTATGCTTAAATAATGTGTTGAAGCATATTTTTTGCACAAAAGCATTGCTTAAGGAATTTTTAAACAAAACGTCGAGTTAATCAGTTTCTTCAACGCTGACAAACTCCAGCGCAGAAATTGTGCCTATGAATAAAGGTAAGCCTTAAAGCAACGTTTCTGACGACTTAAAGGCCAGCCAGACAATTGTATCGGTGTCATCCCTATCCCTGTGGCAGCAACTACTTCCTGGCTAAGGGTGCTCGAAAAATTTCAAACGAAGAGCAGGGTCTTACCCGCACAATGGCCGCGAAGCAATGCGACTGACTATTAGATTGATGTCCTCCTCAGTTAGATTGGACATCGCCGACGAGGCTCCAGTGGTAAAGTAACTGTTGGATCCAGATCCCTCCGGGATTCCTGTACTTTCCGCTTGACTGCGCTCGAGTAAATCCTTGTCTGCATAACATGAATTGATATTTCATCTAAGCAGCACAGGACAACAAACCTCATTTGAGGCTGCGGATATGTTGCCCAACTGCAAACACGAACGAGCATATTTGTTAAGTGAGAGTTGCATTAAATAGAAGTTTTTAAGACAGGAGTTTTCGTATCACATGATTAAAGTAGGCCGATCTGCAGGATTAAACAACCAGTCGAGAATCTAAAATAATTTACTCTCAAAAGTTCCTTGTCGTGGTAGGAGCCAGTTGTCAGAAACAAACAAAAGTATACAGTTCAATTTTCCAAAAATACCAGAATAAGAGAATTGGAAGCTCTGTGTTTGCTGTGCGCTGTGGAAGAATATGGCTGCCGCGCTCTGCTTTCATGACTTTGCGATGATTCGGACCTGAACTTATCAGCATTCCAACAACCTATCTCCGCAAAGATGACTCAGTGGAATTGATAAGCAAATTATTTTGAAAGGAAATCGATTTCGTGCAATTTACGCATCTTCAGCCTTGTCCAACTAGAATATTTTATTTGAAAAAGACTAGCGATACATGGGCGTCGGTGGGGGCAACAGTGGATTTTTCCAGAGGTAGCCAAAAATATTTTTCCTGGAAGTGGGGCCAAAATTGGTTAATTTTCATTTTTGCCTCTCGAAACTAAGAAAACAACATTTTTGGTACAAATGTAATAGAAAAACGTCAAATTTCAAAATCCAGTGGGTCCAAGGCCCCTCTGCCACCCCTTTCGACGTCCATGGAGGATAGTAAATTACGTGAAATCGATTTCCTATTTGCTGATTGATTCACTTGAGCAACCTTTGCCGAGACTTATTGCTGCAACACCAGAACAAGGAAACTTCTCGAATGCGTGAAGCGTCACCATAGCAATCTTCTTTAACTTACCGAGAACTTGCGGTTCGGCGAAAACGTATATTGGGCTTGCTCCCTGCGTCACGTCACCACTGTACACCATCATCTCGCCATCGCCTTCAAAATACTCCACAGTTATGAGTATGATTTGGGTGCCGTTAAAAACTCCATTCACAGGAGTCAAGCGCCACGTGCAAGACGAGTGCAGACCAAGCGTGACAGCGAAGGGGAATCCAGGGTTGCTAATTTCACCGTAAACGTGTTTCTGGATGTGCTGGCACGCAACTGATGAGGCGGTAAGATGATGTTGCTGAACTTCAGTGGTGGCTGTTTCTTCGAACATCCCAAAGGATTGCATAGCGCTGGTGGAAGCTGTGGTCACTTCGTGGATTGGCTGAATCGTGAGAAGATCTGGAAAAAAAATCTTGAGCTTTGACGCTTGGCGCTACAATTTGACAACAGCGTTTCACACTCTCAGACTAGACATTTGGTTCATTTGCATAATTTTACTTCAGGTGGCCCATGGTGAAGTTCAACCCGGTCGCCACGCAGGTTCAAAAAGCGCGAATTTTTCAGGTGGTTTTATAAAATCGCTCGTTTGTTTCACTTTGGTTACTTAAGCAACAGGCGCGTGGCAGGGCGGATCCAGGAGGGCCAATTGGGGCGATCTCCCTCCTGAAACCTACGAAAGTAATTTCATTAATCATAATTTTGTACAATTCGGAAAACGGCATTCGCGATATGGTTCGTCCATTGTTTTGCCACAACATTGCTTTGAAGTATACTTCATCTCTCTTACAGTAGCGAAGCTGTCATGAGACTTGACTACCAAAAGTTACTGAAATCGCTCCCCCCTAATCTTACCGGCTGGAGCGGCCCGTGGCGCGTGGTACTTTAAATTGTCCAATTCGCCGAACCTGGTTCTTCGCCTGACACTTTCGAATCAAAAAGATTTCATGTGGTGAGACTTACCAGGTCTGGGACGTATTGTTAGTTTCGCCGGAATTGACGTTGACCCAATTTTCAGCTGCCACTCAGAAGTGACATCAGAAGGAAATGCTGAGCTGTCGTTACAGAGCAGCCACATACCAGCTGGTTCTAAAACATCTGCAGAAAAAAAACGCGAAGCATCAGAGACTTTGCGGTGAAAAAACGCAAACAATATTTTGCCGCCCACTCGAGTCACTGAGAAATATTTCTAGCCAATTTGAGCATGGTTGAATGCAGCATTATCACTCCACTCGCAGGTTAAAAATGTTTTTTTAAAGCATTGAACTTCATTCTGTTACAGTAGGCTCGCCAATACAATGGCTGCCATTAACAGTGATGCCAGGTTATTTTACAAAAACAAGCAAGCCTGAGAATACAAGACCAAAATAGGCGATTCACCCGAAAACATGCTCAAAGTGCTTTTTGCAAGAAAATTGAAAAATAGTAAACAACAAGCCAGTAAATTCAAAACAAAACAGCGGGAAATCTGAAGAAGCAAGCCCTAACTGAGCTAATTGACACAAAAACACGCCCAATTTGCGTTTTACAGTAGATTGAAGCAGCGAAAGTTCCATGATATTTGGAAAACAAGTAATCCGCAAAACAGAAACTTGTAAAAACATGCCTAAATACAAGCAAATTACAAATAAAATAAGCCCAAAAACAAGTTCAGAAAAAACAAGCACCAAATTCGCGAGAAATCCGCAAGGTTGACAACACCTGTCATTAGCCTTCTTTCTTTCGTAAGCTGCTAAGACCGGTCAGCCGTAGATTTCTGGTGGCAATTGTGACGCTTGTCTGCAGCAAAACATCTTTTCCAGAAATCAACATGAGTTGAACTTACCTTCTGCTTCAGTTGATATCCTCCACTGGCCGAGAGGAGCGTAGTAGAACAGCTTGTACGTTGTAACCCCTTCCACGCTGTTGATACTTTCCAGGCTCTTTACAAACACAGAGAGACATAGCATGGTTTTGAACAAGGGGTGTGCAAACTACGACGGCCCTCGGGCCGAATCGGGCACGCGAAAACATTCCATCCTGCCCGCGAAGATATTTTCTCAACGATGTAAAAATAATGTTTTCACGAAACATTTGGTGATTTGGTAGAATGCAAGATATCCCGAAACAATCACATTGCGCAAGATGTCCTGCTCTCGAAATGTTGTGTAATAAGTTATGTGGTCCTCTGACAAGAACGTTTGGAGGCCACTGTTATAAACCAACGACATCTGCAACAATTTATAAGTGCGACACGAGAGCGACTAAAATGTGCGCTGACACCGTCCTTTGTAGAATTAGGATAACGTTGGTGATGCAAAAATGGGAAAAACTGTAACATTGTGACTTTGCAATGCAGACGTAAGAAATGAAACTGGGAATTTAGGGACTTGCAATGTGGTTCTTTCGCTCTCAAACCACAAAGCACATTTCCATCAACAAAAGAAATGAACTTACAGTGTTGTGGAAGAACTTTACAGTCAATCTTCTCTCAACGTGTAAAACGTGTAAACATAGAATGAAACTTCTCTCTATGCCAACACGCTTTGTGCGTTTGTTACTTTAATGCGGGCGAAGTGCGTTTTGTTGCAGTGCTTTCTCGCAGGAAGGAAAAGTGGCAGTTCCTTTCATAGACGACGTTTCACGAGCGCTCACGCAAATACGACTTCTGCCCAGATGAGACGTCAATTTCTTCACAGCAGCCTACCTGCTCATACGTGGGTCGGTATGCAAGGGTTCCTGTGGGGAGGTAGTTTCCAATCATGGGGAAGAGATATTTGCGCGACGCATCCGTCATATCCGGCAAGAGCGATAACGGATGCACTGGACCTTCACAAAAAGACATAAAGAAAATCTTTGTAGCATTATCAACTTTCCCATTGATGCGTAATCAACAATTACACCAAAAACAAAAATTGTTTTAGTACTTATTTAAAATCTGAGAGGGGCTTAAGGGAAAGGCCAATACTTGAGGGGGTCGTGGTAGCAAAAAGGTTAATAACCACTGTTTCAAAATATGGTGGTACAGTACGTTCTAAGATACTTCAACATATAGACAGCATGGTTAGTAAATAAAACATATAGTTGATTTTTGCAATTTGTTGCAGACTTTCGGGGGCAATGCGAGTTTCAACGTGGAAAAGGCAGCGAAAGTGTTAACACGGCTCATGAAAAGTGGCTTGTAAATATTTTAAAATGGATTTTTAATGCCGATCTCGTGTATCTCCTGGAAATTATTGACGCCCCCCTGGGAAATGCCCCTCCAGGTAAAGATCCACTGTTTTGAATAGTGCGGCCCTTTGACATTTTATGTCCCAGTGATGCAGGTTTTTCTCTGCAAAGTTTGCCCGCCATGGTTTACGTAAACAGGTTTCAAATGGTGCATCCTGAGGGTGATGACTCGTAGGGGTGATGATTATTATAAGCGAAAATACCACGCAAGCTCAAGTCCAACTTTGGTTAAAAACCATTGATTGGTGCAATTTTTGCTAGTGCTGATAGTTCAGCGTGTACACGTCACACGAAACGTTAGATATGAGGGTACCCTTAACGAGAAATATCTAGAAACATGGGTGCTTTGAATTTTTTTGCGCATAGAGTTAATTTGTTTGTTTTTAACATTTTCACTCCAAGATCCTGGTATGCAAGCGCAAGCAAGGAGAGACATAAACTCTCAAATATAATCGACTGTTCTGCAGTTTACTCGAATTCTCATTTACTGATAGAGGCCGAAAGTGTGAATATTCCAACATTTTTACGAACTAATTAAAAGCTTTACTGTTTCGCGACATCACTACAAAGTGCTGCTAATTCGTAAATGAATAACACTGAATTGAATCGTGATATATTCACTGAAGACTGCGCGAACAAGACCTTATTTCCACCCATGCTGTCTACGCAATCAAGATGAAGTCACGCCCCACGTTATATCTGTTGAATGACAACGTTTTTGAAAGAACCGAGTTTAAATGCATTTTGTGCGGACTGAAGACTGCGGATATCTGTTGAGAGAGAAAGGCGAGTTTGTGACACTATTACATAGAAAAGCGCGTAGACGACAAATTTTTATTTGGTTCCATCNCAATTTCGTCCATACTCGCAGCTGAAACAGAAAAAAGAAAAAAAACACAAGAAACATCATTGCCAACACGTTACAACCGCAAAATAACGAGTCAAACGTTTTCCGCTGATACTGAGAAACGTTTCCTGCGAATAGCAAAACAACTCCACCGTGTCTTTCGAAGACCACTTTTGGCTTTCACAACATCATACAACTGTGACAACCTAAATTAAGATTAACTACTAGATAGAAAGCCTGGCAATGAGTATTTGCTTACTTAAGTACTTATTTTGGATCAACTGCGCTGCAGTTTAGATCATTTACAGGCCAGACATTTTACCCATCGTCCAAATGTATTGGGTGGTCCGTAGTCAATAGCGGTTTTACTCTGACGAAGATAGCAGCTTACCTGTGTGCTCTGATGGCTGGTTCATGATATCCCATCTAACAAAAAACCCTTGCTTGTTAAAACCCTCGTCGCTTTTGAATTGCAGCTCCACACTCGCATTGTGAAGCAAGTAGACATCTGGAAAAGGAAACCGGAATTTGCCGACCTTGCAGTCATGCAAAAGCCAAACCAGCATTCAGTGAAACAGAATAGTGATAGAATACAATCTACTTGTTCTGATCACCATTCATCAAGGATCCTGTTTGTAAGTTTTTTTTCAATGACACTAAGTCGTGAACGAGAATAGTTGCACGGCTATTGTGGTGGCAAAATATTGAAATGTGAACAAATTCAAAGAGCTTACAGCAACATCTTTGCATATTTAATATATGGCAATATATGGCCTTTCGTTTGTACTGTTTTCATCAAAATGATAAAGAAATTTTGCTCATGACTTTACCACCACTTTGAGCCCAACAGCTTCATGCGAACTATACCAGTACGTGTTGCAGATAAAAAGAGGCGGAGAACACCGGTACTTAACTAGAAATCCCGTTGCTTTGCCACGTTTCATATATTTTCACGCTCTCCCAAGAAGGTACCGAAGCGGAATACATTTTTACAAACACAGGAAGGATGCACTGCGAAAATTAACACTGTCGAAACTCCACATATCGCTCGACTCACCGCCAGTGCGGTTTCCAGATACTTGGGTCACAAAATTTTTGGTAGAAAGTCCGTGTTTATAAATCCTAACAAAATCGTAGTCGAGCTCAGTGTAAAAAGTATGAAATTCCAGTTTAACGCTTTGTCCAGGATTCGCCAGAACTCGATAAATGCAACTGCGAAGAATAAAGTTTGTGACATTTTACTTTAAATCCGAAAACACGCGGAGAAAGACGTTGAAAACTTTTTGAATAACACAAGTTACATTGGCGTTAAAACGAAAGTCCAATCTTTGGTTTACAATACACTGTTTTCATGCCGCCCACATGCAAACTATAACAAAGCGTGTGAAATGTGCTGTATGACAAACTGTGTTGAACGTGCATTATAAGTTTTTTTTCTAAAAAAAATACATAAACATCTTCTTCTGAGTTCACACCAAAAGAACAAGGAGTATAACAATCCACAAGCTTTTTGTTTCCTTCAAACTTACTTTTGGTTTGGTGGATATTGATCTGGCCATCCTGGACTGGCAAAAGTACCCCTCTGGCTTCCGTAGTATGTCCCACCACAGGTTCCAGGTAGAATGTGGTCAGGAAAGCTTACGTCTGGCACAAAAAAAAACAAACGGATCGAACGCTTCCAGAGTTTAGCAAGGTATCTATCCGTAAATTTTTAAAGTAGTAAATCAGGTTGACGATGCGTAGTGTTACGTGAATTCGATTTACTGTTTTAAACATTTGCAGATAGATTCCTTGCTTGTCCCACATGTGGTGAGTAGTTACTTGAACAGAGATATGTGCGAGTTTGAATCATCGCAAAAGGATGTAAGCAGAGTCCAGTCGGCTGATTCCTCGAAAACTTACAGCAAGCCTAGAGCTTTTAATTGGTCGAATTTAAGAAGAGTTTGCCATAGCAGTTGTTTACAGTGACGACTTTAAGGCTTTAGAATAAAATCTCAAATGAGCTTTACCAATTTCAGAACAAAAAAACATTCGTGGTTAGAACCACTATTTTTGCGAGCAAAACAGTTCTGGTCTCACAGATATCATGTTTATGTGAACTGCTTGGCGGTTACTCAGGGGCTGCACGTAGACGATTTCTTTTTAAGCAGTATACTTTCAGTTGTTCATGAACCTTCACACGCTATTCTACAATTAGCCTCCCATTTTACGTCATGAAATTGCAATTTTTATAGGCTGCGGCACTTATGAAAATTGCTATAATCACGTTTGACTCTCAAATTTTCGCCATCTCGTGCCAAAAATAATTAAAAAACACAAACGCAATGCTTATTTTGCGAAATAAGAACGATTTTAGAATTTCTTGCCGTTTCCAAAACGCGTCTCTAGCAAATGCAACCAAAACAACTTCTCACTGAGGTTGGCATTGATGTTTATCCAGCTAATGAATTGCTGCACGTTGGTAAAGACGTCCGGCTTTCCTCTGTCAGCACAACCAACACTCCAGCTCACAACCCCAGCTAAATGCCACTGATCGGTTGAGCTTTGGCACATGAGAGGCCCGCCGCTGTCGCCCTGATGAAGCAAATAAACAAACAAAAAGTTTGACATGATGAAATCGAGACCTATTGCAATGCTGACTAGAAAAGAACTTTTATCACATACATTTCGATAGAAAATCCTCAAAAGTTTTGTACCATTTTAATAATCGGATAAACCTGAAGACTACCCAAAATTTATTTCAATGGCATACAAATGTTTTCGACGCAAACTTACTTGAATGTTGAAGGAATGAAGAGTAAGACGGACAAAATATCGCGATTTTTGATTTTATGTTATGCAGCATGGGAATTTCCATGTGCTTTCAAATGAAATTAACAGCCTACATATAGCAGCAAGGAGATCGTTTGCAATTATGAGACAGCTGCAGTGTAGGTAATGTGTAACCGGTAGCCCTATGGCGCAGGTTATAAATGCAATTTACACCAAAACATTTTCAAAAAATCATCACCAAGAAGTTTTTTATTAGCTAGAATATGTTTAGAATTTTGATTATTGATAACTTACAAATGTGCTTAACTTTACAATAACCAAATACATATCGAAGGTAAATTTGATAAATGAATGTACCCAGCATTACACGACTTGAAGCAAAAAGACAATCGCAGTATTTATCTGCTGAAAATGGCTCATGTTGCAAGACTTAATCGTAAAAATGGTGAATTTTTTCAAAATGATGGTTATTGCGAATCAGCGGAAACATTCGAGCTCTCGTCATCTTAATCTGCCCAATCAGCGACCGCCACCAAAAAACGAAATCACAGCAACAGAAGCTTTGCCGGCTTGCTTGTGACGTTAAACGCTTTACGGTTTACGTTTTCATTGCGCGTGCAATTACTCACGTGACAAATTCCAATGCCTCCCGTCTCCGGAAACCCGGCGCAAATCATGCTTCGGGTGATCGAATCCCGATAGAAACCCGTGTTGCAGACTCGGTTGGACAGAATGGCAGTCTCAGCATTGTACAAGTGGCTCGAGTCACGGCCATGTTCTTCCTGCCTCCCGTACCCAGCTATGTAGCACCGGTCTCCTGCAAAGCAAGTGTTTGGTTACCGCTAGATGGCGCGCATTATTCATTTTGTATTTCTAAGCTGCTGTGCAACGCCTCCATAGCAACAATGGTATGAAGCAGGGCTGTGGATCTGGATCCTGAGCAGTTTTGAATGGCAGAGCCGGAGCCAAAAATATTTAGATGGTGGAGTGGAAACCGGATCCGGAGTTTATAATTTGGGATCCGGTTCCATAGCCCTAGTTTGTGAGGCAAACGAGATATACAAAGAATATAAGGCTTTTCAGTTTTCAATGAACCAGATCACCCTGGAGCCGGAACCAAAAACGTTTAAATGTTGGAGCCGGAGCTGGAGCCAGAACTGGAGCCTAAAATTTGAGTCCCGGCTCCACAGATGTGGTGGGCAACAATGAAAACAAGCTTCTTTGGTGTTGGGTATAAAATGCTCGAATTTCAAATAAGCAATCTTGTTATATTTAAACGATGTGATGAAATACTGTTTTTAAAAGTCACAAGCCTCTGCTCATTTGCTTAAAATATTTTAATAAAGACCAATATTTTGATGCATGTATATTTGCATATTGCGCAGGTGAACAACAGTTGTCCCAAAAAAACTTAATTTTTCTAAACTTGACTACTAACATGCTTACGGACCGATGTATAGCGTAGGGTCGCATCATCGCAGGTTGCGTATGTCAGATGCAAAACATTGTGCTAAATCCGCAGTAAACTGGAATGGGAAATTCATTTTAAAACAAAAACCAAAGTTGACTGCCTGGAACCCGGGAAAATGGCAAAAATTTTGTATTTGCAGATTAAAAACATACCATGGCCGGTTTCAGCTAAAGTTGTTTTATCTTTTGCATGAACCATTTCATACACAATGGCGCAAAATATGCGTACGGATATTTTAATCCGCTTCGAGAGAATTGTTACAAAGGAATCCAAGCGTGACTGCGATACAGCCACTTACCTGGTCGTATCATGATGTTGCGTCCGGGCAAGCAGATTGGGCTGACGTACCTTGAGAATTTTAGAGGCGTTGTGAGCTCCAGAAGTGCAATATCCCACTCTGGAATCTTTGCTGTTTTGTCGTATTTCCTGAATGACATAAGACAACACAACGCTCTACACAAGATAATTTTCGGCAGATCTTCTATAAACCACAGACTAATAACATGTATATTGTTTCTAGGCTTGAGGAAACCTTTTGATTGAGTTAATCTTGTCCTACATCAAAGATTGTTTTACTATGGATTGCACCCCTAAAACTTGTTGCTTCCTAATTGGAAAATACATTTCAAGGAAATAGAAAATGTCTGCCTACCCCTGTACTATAGCATTTCTTATTGTTTGGTTACAAAAGCGAAACTAAATGCGAACTTGGAAACAACACATTTAAGTGTTTCTTTTTAGACTTAAAAAAANCCTGAAATTTCAAACCGTTGTCTACTGATCCGTATTTCTTCGCGGGACCGACATCGCAACCAGCCACATTTCGTCAGTAAAGCAAGACTGTCACTCGAGAAACTCACTCGTGCAGTTTTCCTCTTTTAACCGAGAGTAGTCTCGANCCAGCATCGGGAGGACGAATTGCGGTTGCTCCTGCGAGCACCTGGAAATCTTGCGGGCGATAAGAATCAAAGCAATGAGCTGCAGTCACCACAAACCGATCTGAGACCAGGCTTCCCCCGCATTGGTGCTCGTTCAAGATCTGAAAAGTAGCATATGCCAATAAAGATGATATGTGTGGACTGATGATTGTATTTTGAAGAAAAGGCTAAGCAGCAGAAACTTAATTTAAGTAAAATAGGTTAAATCTGAGCCACAATCACATTGGACCCTCTGCTGGGTTTAAGTTTCCTGATGTATTCCGGCATTAGCCTCGGAAAGCTGGACGAATTTTGTTTTAACTACAATTTAGGTTAAAACAGGATTTTCAAGTAAGAAGTTTTCAAGATGGGTGGGAAGAGGAAGAGTGCCAGGAACAGATTTTTACGTTCAAAAAGCAAACTACAGATTTTACGTTTTTCAACCGAATTCACTGTTTTGGAAAACGGAGAGTCTTCAACTTGCACTTACGGCCAAAGCATCACCAACAAGTCTTTTCGTAGACGAGAGCCTGTTACATAGGCCTTATCAAACGACCACATCAAATATGGTTACCTGCAACGACACCATCCAAGGCCAGAGTCCGCGTTTGGACCTAGCACCTCCAACGATGCGCAGCGTAGGTTTTTCGATTCTTTCCTTCGCTGATCTTGTGCCGCACGCGTATGGGACGCAGTTTGCCACCCACACTCTCCCTGACTGACAAACACGGTCGAACCCTGCCGAATAAATCAAGTTTTCCTCCGCACCGTTTCATTGTCGGGCACTTTTCTGCTGCGAATAAACGATTTCCTCAATAACCGTTTTACTACAACAAGTTGATTTGAAGCCAAACGCGCAGTTTTGTGTCTTGCTGACAAGACAGTGTGGCAAGGAACACTCAGTCACTCACCCAACTGTTGAACTTCTGTGATTCGTCTGCTATTTCTGACAGTGATCAAGTGAGCTTGTAAATGGTTGATCTCTGCATAAAAAGGTGGTAATGATGAGCTATTGCATGATGGAGTGCACTAGTATTTACTGTTTCAACTGAATATGTTATGGCAGCTGACGTACAGGCATATGTTGGCAAAGAACACAAACGAAAAACTATTTACACATTTAGGTATTTTAAAACAAGCAGGTTCGTCATAACTTGCAAGCAAAAGACGAAACTTACGAATCTCGCTCAAGTTGGACATCAGCCGGTAAGGTTTGAAAGCGGCGAACTTCCGGGGAACAGTGATGAACCTGAGAGGCTGCACCGCCCTCCAAAAACCAAGTTGCAAGCAAGCAGCATCGGCGACGTAATCAGTAACGTCATCACCGCACAGCAATGAGAAGCTCTCAGCGTATTTTCTAACTTGAAGGACCTGTGCCAAGGTGCAAGCATCCAGTAAACTTGCAGAATAGGACGATGGTAGAGACAACTTGACGCAGCACGCTTTAAATTCATTTAAATATTTGAAACAGATGGTTTGTTGCAGATTGGGCATTCTTTTTAGTTTTTAGGGAAAATATCTTATTAAATGAAATGATTTTAGGAAGCAATGACAAACGCGCCAAATCGCACTTCTTTCAACTCAGACAATATGATGTTTAACGTATTGTTCAGTTCAGAAAGATCTCGAAAAGCAAATGAACCCAGAATTTGTAAAAGAACTTATAAGACCAATGCTATAAACAGTACAACTACCTCGATTCGCATCGAACACCTGTACTCAGGTCCCAGAAAGAAATCCAAGTTTATTGAGTTTGAATGCCAGCATTTATTGGAATAAAAAAAGCTCGATATAATTATCTTGAGTATCCACTCATATTCACGGCATTGAACCAACATTCTGGCCATTTTAATGTTTTCCTCCCATTTTCAAAACTTCCTTGCATGACTTTAAACAGATTGCGTCCGACACAAAAACCGAAAAAAATGCTCAACCGTGTCAATGCACGATTTCGAAATCGAAAAAGGGTTGCCAAAAGTTTAAAAATTCGAAAACAAGAAAAACGCTGATACTTTTGTGAACTCTTGTAAAGTGCGCCCAATTACTTTGAGTCTTGTGGCACGTTTATCACAATTTTTGCTCTGATTTGCTCCAGTACAAAATTCGCATTTCAGGATTGCTCTCAACAAAAACACTATTTGAAGCTCGTGTTTTGGTAGTGAGAAGCATACGGGTCTCGGAATGACACACAGCAACTACATGACCATAGGCGCTAATGAGCAGTAACTACCTTTTCACCAAATAAAGAATCCAGTCTTGCACAGTCTGATTCGTCGCTGTTGTCGGGACATCCAGGAACTCCATCGCAAGCGCGATTGCCGTGCACACAGGTGAGGTCGGAGCAAACGACGTCGCAATGATCCTTGTCTACCACAGTTACGTTTAGAGCGACTGCAGGAAGGCGAATGCGGCTGAAAGTTATGAGTACTGTTAGTTTGGTTGCACGCTGGTGGGCGGTAGAACTTGTTCAGCCGATATTTTAAAATTCAGTGCCAGCTTTTTCTGCCCTAAACACTTTAAAACGCGTTTCTGAGAATGCATGCCATGCAAGAGTTTTCATACAGAAAAATCGCGGCCGTCTACGCGCAGGCTAGGATTTATCATTAGGCAAAGCAGGGCTAATACCAGGATTCTTGATTTTGTAAGGCCCCAAGTGGTGGGGAAACAAATAAAGTTGCAGCAGTTGTTTAAATAAGACTATATGCATTATTGTACCATGCAAACCATTTCACCACGGCACATAACAAACGGACTCAGCAGAGGAATCTTGCTGCAAAAATAATACACGTTAAAACGCAATACACTTTTGTCGCGCGATTCACAGTGGGCATTATGTTTGTCATGGCATAATAAAAGTATACCGTATTTATTCGGTTGCTAACCGCACGAAATGATGTTAAAAAATAAAATGTAAGCCGCCCTTGCACACAAGTACCCTAAGCTTCTGAGATACTTTCGACTACTAGCACGTTTCGCGTTTAATTGGCAAACCTGGTAATGATGCTTCACCACTAAAACTGTCTTCTGCTCAACATAATCACTCCTGTGACGAATGCGCACGTGATGCTGAAGAGAATAGAATGCAAAAAGACAGTTTGGTCAACAAAACGTAGCAAAGGAAAGACTGAGCGTCATCTAGACTTTTCGATAAGGTAAAGAAAGAAATGTAAGCTGCCCTTCATTATAAGCCGCACGAAGTGATGAAAAAAATTATAAGCCGCGACCTACAATCGAATAAACCCGATATTGTTATATATGTACGCAATGTGTGGCTTGCCGGTCTCAGAATTCTGCAGGTAAATCACGTCAGCTTTCTTGCCGTTTGTACACTGTAGGTTAGTTACAAACAAGGTCAAATCGCGGGTTTTTATCCCTAGTGCTAGTAGGGTTTTCAATACCTTTCTGCTTTTTTCAACTGACGTTCTGGAGTTTTAAAATTTAACTGCGTAGCGCCGATTTGAAGTATAGTGCTATACATTAAACTTGCACTTGTTGGTGTGATTTTTATTAATCTTATGGGTACTCAAAATTTTATGGTCTCGGCTAGTCTCGGTGGATAGGTAACTGATGAGTAAGCAAAGCTACTTAACTGATAGCGCAAGCTCTGAATCTTAGAAAATTTCAATGCGTTCTAGTCACAGAGATACTGTACCAATACCCCCCAAAAAAGATAAAGTAGTGTTGTAGGCTACACACAGCAATTTAGGATAGAGTGGCTGAAAGAGCTAAAACCAGACAGTGAAAATACAGTTTCTAGTTACAGGAAATGTTGCCAAAATACCCTTAGAAATGCAAAGAAATCCATGTTGCTTCAACACGAAGATTCAGACGGGCACAAAATGATTTATCAACATGCAAAGTCTGCTATCAACTTTTTTCAGTGTTTTGCTAAGAAAAGTTGAAAAGAAGATGTACAGATAGCGAAAGGTGAGCTGCCATTTGCAGGTTATTCGCTGAACGCCACATACCTTTTGTTCATGGATACCACATACGTATATTATGCAAATGAGTATTTATTTCCTAAAAGACAAATTGCTTCAGAACAATCAAAGAGAAAAACTAAATCCTCTTATGTTATTCTATACGGCAGTGCCTTCCATTAAAATCGGAAGTGGCAAATATTTTCAAAGATAGAAGAATTTTCAATTACAATTATTTGATGAAAGCACAGACAGCGTCGTTACATAAATTATAGCAGTGGATTGAACGATGCTTCGATCCCAAGAAGCGCGATTTTGATTCTTTGCTTGATCACTTTCGCATTGCCACCCACTTTTGGTACCCACACGTGACTACACGTGTTATTCGTTTGTGTATTTCCCACTGATCCGTGTGTTAGTTGTTGCAATACATTTTCGATATAATTAACTGTCTGGCTGGTGGTTAAATTGGTTGTGTGAGTCTCATCACTTTTAAAGGGAGAACCATCCAGTTCAGGCCCGCAACCAAGGGGCAACCGGGCAATGGAGCCCCGAAATTTTCAAAAACGCGTTTATTTGTTAGGTACAACAACAAGTTGCAAACATTTTACCCTCGCCCGAAAATATCAGCTGGTTGCGGCGCTAATCTAGTCTAACTTTAAAAAGTTTATTCGATTTGGCAGCGGTGACTAACTGCTTTTCTGTGTGGAACTAATGAATTAAAAACTCATTGTGAGATGATATACCTGCTCACCACATTATCTGTATGCATGTTTACGGAGCCCGCCTTGTGATTGACTGATGTCGGGATTTGATGCTGAACTTTCGAGGAGTCAGTCTGCCATCCCCTGCTTTCATAACTTTACAGTGATTCCACTGCGAGTATCCACATTTCAGTGACAATTCACCACTATGCAGAGATATTGCCGAGATAGAAGAAATATTCACTTTAATTTCATGTGATTTTTTACCTTAGGTTTTCTGTTCACATGTGAATCTTTTTGATGAACCTATATGGATTTTTCAAAATAGCTCATTGATAACCTTGGTTACAGGGCAAAGAAAAGACTTACATTAGTTGAGATCGTCGATTCCTACGTATGGGAGTGGTTCAGATAAACGAGAGAAAGCTGCTGCCGAATCAGACGCACTAGACATGGTTCTTAGCAAGGCAAAACGAATTAGCCAGTTTTTTAGTACTGCAGAATAAGCAACTGCACGTACTAGCGATAGTGCAAAGAATTTTGCCATCAATGTCAGTCATTCTGCTCCGGTTGTGGAAATGGAAATTCCACAATCGCCTCTAATTGAGAAAGATTTAGCTGAGAGTGAAGATGTCCTAAAACACAGCGAGTGAGTTGCTGTAAGGGATACACTTGAATGTGAACTTGGCTTGCGGCCACAGCTGTTGCGACCAAAGTTACTGATTCAGCCACATACAGTCCATTCAGATGAGATTGTCGACGTGAGGATGGCGAATTTTTTATTTACGCGTTTACGTCGAACACAAGGTCCATATCACATTAGTTTAAAGCCTATTGCCGGCAATGTAACATGCTGATATAGGTGACGAAAACCATACCTCCGTTCGCCCCCCCTTCAATGCAAACGCAGTACATTCACGTACCGTTTCCACTGTCGTTTTCATTACTTTCGTCACTGTAAGTGATCATTTTTTAAAGTTAAAAGCCTTGAGGTACCTGTCTTTTAGTTGTGTTTGCATCAAGTTGGCTATGTGGTCTTTTGAGTTAGGTCTATGAAAGTTTAGAAATGAAATGACGTTTTTCAATCTTGTGAAACCGTCAAACCACGGAAGCCTGACGAACACGTGATGTCATACGTTGACGCAACATGCAAGCCTTTTCAAAAGGTTCTCGAGGGTAAAACAGCATAGGGCCCTGAAAATGAAAATCCGGGTCTGCTTTCAAGTGAAGAATGATTTAAAAACATTTAAAACTACGGTAATTAGAAAAAACTGTAACACGTTTTCGTACTTTCTTGTGCCAAACCTTGCTAAAGGATGAAACTCATTTACTAAACAGAAAAGCAATTTATAGCTACCAGGCCATGATGAAACAATGTTATAGGTAAAAAGCAGTAAATCTTCAATACGCTTTTAACCGAGTAGTTTGATCTGATGCCTTCAACCCAAGTAAACAAAGATGTTCAGGTAATTGTTTATCATCTCGCGGAATGTTATCTGGTTTTGCATGGCAGCCGAGGCAATGTCACAAAACACGGCTGCGGAAGCGCGGATTTTCAGCACTGCAACGCGTAAAATGGTGCAAAAGACCGAAGAGGAACGAATTTTTGTAATGCTGGTTCGGACAAAATAAAACGTTTCAGTCCTACTGCTAATAAAATTCACAAAACATGACCTCATCGAATTGTTGAGACATTCTGTGGTTGTACAAAGAGTGTCCGTAAGTTTTTTTCAAAGTAAATATTAATTTAAAAGAAATGCAATCTCTACTGAAAAGTTGCGATACGTATCGTCTAACTCATTTTGAAAAAAATCGAAACAAATCACAGAACACTAATGTTGTTGTCCTCGAAATTGTACGAAGTTCCATCGGTTATAGTTTATTCCCCCATCTAATTGTTCCGCCCGCACAATCGCACAAAGCATCATGTTTTTGGGAAGTATTTTGTTGGTTTAAATTGCGCTGCCTCCGATGTTTTTGCGTTACATTTTTTTGCAAATCCATGCTAAACTTACATAGGAAAGCGCAGGACGATGGTAACCTCACGTTCGTCGATGAAATGAACAGAGGGCTTCGAGAAATGACGCTTGAAGAAGAGCTTAGAGCCTTCAGGAAAGATGAGCCTGTCAGGTGTGGTTGAAAATCCCCGGTAAACAGAAATCTGAAACACACGGTTTTGCTTTGTTGCGTTGTGTGCAGCACCTTCCTTTCAACTTAGCTGATTTATCTTAAAAACATTTTTAAACGTATTTTACTTTTTTGAAATTGCGCCAAGTCATATATTTGTCGAGAAGCTTCCCAACTTGGTAAAAAATGTCCTAGGAACCGATTTTTGGAGTAACTTTATTCAATTACAGCGCATATTTTATAAGCTGTGTTTGAGCAGCTGATCACCGTACACCATCTACCATCAATGATGAGCGACAACGTCCTATGCAGCTGACAAAATAGTTGTTTTTTTATGCAAGGGATGGAAAACCAGGCACGCCGTCATGCGTTGTGTGTGTTGAGGGGGTCACATTCAGTGAATGAACAAAAAAGTTCATCACCCATTCCAGTTGAGGGGCACCAACCGGCAAATTGGGGTGAATCACCGACTCCCTTACCGGCACCCGCCTGTAAACATTACCAGTAAGATGGTGAACTAATACAACTGTTTTACCGATCATGTCCACTTAAAAATCCCAATTTGATAGAACCCTTCACTAAAAACATGGCAGAAAAAGATGATCGCCTTCCTCTTACGGTAAACTTGCTTTTCTTGGTGTACTGTGATGAACCAAAACCGAGCAGAAGTCTTTTTCCAGGCTTTCCATGTACTCTCCACAAGCACTCCCTTCCATTAAAGGGAGTGCGGTTGGGCTTGTCATCCAAGAGGACATTGTGGCCTTGGAACATATCAGCCAATGAACCACAGTTCGACGAGCAGCCGATTTCATCAGACCTGCATATTTGAAAACAAATAAATTTTGATAAAAACGGGTTTGAACCAGGCCCGTAACCAGCCTGGGACACCAGGGGGCGAAGAGTTTCCTGAGAGGGCCCAGATTTTTTAACAATGTCCAATAGTTTTAAACTTTGTCCAAGACATTTTTCCAGGAGGGCAAAATTTTCCAGGGGGTGCNTCTTCGACCCCCCCTATAGTTACGGGTCTGGTGTGATCCACNTTGCTTGTTCAGCATAAGGATACATAAATTGTTAGAGCGGAATAAGTTCACTAAGTAAGTAAAATGTTGTTANACAGGTTTTCGATTCAGACACGCCTGTTAACGCCAATTTGCGTTAAAAAATCTTAGTGATTTCTCAAAATATTGTTATGTTACGAACTTCAGTAGGGTATGAAACCAGCAGTTATGTGCTTTTGAAATCAAAGGTCCATGCTGTGGTTTGCTAGAGACAGCTTTGTGATTTTCCAAAAGTGGCTTTCTGCCTAAATTAAGAAATATTTTTGATAGCATCACTGTCAAACCCGAAATTTTCTGCAAACATTTTCTTTTCTCGCACCTTTATCATTTACTTAATCTGCGCTATCTACAACCTCTTGAAAGGTATGCTGCTACTTGCAATAATGAAGCTTTCATTAAGCACAGGGACTCGGTGAACTCTGATGAAACTGCTACCGTTACGGTGAATGGGACTTACCAGTCGCCACAGTCGTTCACGCCATTACACAACGCCTGGGGTGAAACACAAGCATGGTTCAAGCACTGCACTGCATTGTTGCACGTTTTGGGTGTACCGGGCGCGAAGCAAGGCTGTGGCTTGACAGAGATTGAGTTCACCCAGGTCGCTTCTAGCCCGTGAAATTCTGCGAAAGAATGTCAACAGCAGTGCTTCGAGAACAACTTTGTAAAATGATAAATAATATTTACATTTTGCGTTAAAGTCACAAAAAAGTAAAACTTCAGAGTTTTTACCATTTAGTTAAGGGTAAACATTTAGTTAAGGGTAAATACCATTTAGTTAAGGGTAAAAACCTCAGTTTCGCTTTAATAAAAAATAATACCCGTTGGAACTCACCAAAAAGAAACGAGTTCAGTCTGGCTAGCTCAACTGATGAATCCACTTGAACTTTTAAGGTCATCCAAGGTTTGATTACTGCAGGACGGAGGTCATAGGTCATGACCCGAGCAAACTGCCCTGTTCGTGTGGCACGTATCGTGATTCCGACTTGTCCGCTTTCTTGTTTTTGTCTTGCAAATGATAAAAAGTTAATGACTTGAAAACCAAAAGCAAAACATTCTTGAATGAGTTATGCTATGAGTCTGTGGCTTGTACAAATGTAAAAATCTGTGCTTTCTTCCACTAATGCTGAGGCTTCTGCTGCACTTGTCAAGCGAGGGAAATTTTGAGACGCTGCGCGATTAATCATTCCTATCACAATTTCATCAAAACATAGTTTTCCGCAAAATCTTAAGCTGGAGTACAATGAAAAACAAACTTACAGGCAGCTAAAAGACTTATCCTTGAAACACATACTGGTCTAAAGTGCAAAATAAAAGATAAACATGAACATTTGCACACAATTGCTAAAACCGAACTGACAATGAAACCTTTGCGAATGGTCTAACTCCCCACACATCTTTAACCAGCCCTAGTTTAACGGCTAAGAAACGAAAATGTGAAAAAAAATTTTGAAGACCTCATTGGTTTGTGTGGCTGTTTCTAATACGACTTTTTGACGCCTCCGAATTTCACTCAATTCCAGAACTTTACTGCCACAAGTACAACATAGAAAAATTGTTCAATTCTTAAGAGACATTTCATAGCTCAATTTGGACTTGAGACGAGCTAGGCCACTGCTCCTTAACCTTTTCTTTACCACGGCTCCCACAAGTACTTGTCTTTTGTTTCAAGACCCCTGGCTATAAATCAGTGGTGAAAGCAAATGTAGTGTTCGGTAAGATTATTGATCAAACTTTAAATGCTGTACAGCGCGGGCTCGCGCCCCTTGGAAATTTATTGAGGCTCCCGGCAGGCGTTACCCCTGTTAAGAACCACTGAGCGATGCATTTCTCTTCGTACTTGATCACGAAATATAACTAAATGATACGAACCAATCTAGAGAGGCGCATGTAACCGAACCCAAGAATTAGAGCATCACTACAATTCTTTCAAAAAGCGAAAAATGCGTAGGACTACAAGACGAGCAGATATTTACCTGTAGTCAACGGAAAGGCAGTAAGCCCCGTAAAAAATACCAACAGCTGGTAACTCGGGACTTTCCAAAACTGGCAGAAATTCGTTGAACTTCGGTTCGGAGGTTATCACGCCCGAGGTTTCTAATCGGCTGCGAACGATAATGGGGTCAAAACGAAAACGTCGGAACAACGGCGTCATCGTCACATGCCCCGCAGCACCTGCAATTAATTGTGACGTTGTCGAATTGCGTTACTGACTGGAAATACTGCAAGAGCAATATGGCGTCATTGCGACTTTTTTGGAAAAATCCTTTGGCTGGAAATGAGAAGATCGACTGATAGAAAACGCATCAGAGACGTATACTGTACAACAGTTCCAAAAACGATCACGGCTGTTCTCAACAACTCTATTCTTGATCTGTAAGACGGTTCACGCCTTGACTGACGCTGATGGTCGGCAGATTTAAGATTTGCAGGCAGCATGTAATTTTTAGTGCAACTGCGCCTTTGCACATTCACCACGGGCTACTTTGACTAGGTCTTAAAGACTCGATTTAGGCTGACTATATGAAGTATAGTAGATGTACGTTTGGTTTTTCATCAAGTCGCTTGTTGCAAGGGGACATGAAATCACCAACATTTAGTAACAACAATGTCGTGATTCACTCACCGAACACAAAAAAGGAGCTTTTGCTCAGCGCAGGTTCGTCGAAGCCAGAATAGTACGACTGCGGCCGCGTGCAAGGCGTGTGGTGCACAGTCACGTTGTCTATAGCCACAAAGCCCTCCCTTGAGGTGTAGTTGGCAGAAAATACAACATCGTATCTGAAAAAACATGCATTGTTTTGCAAAAGTTTATGAGATGTCAGCATCAAACGAGATGCTTACATTAACATTTGTTTTGTATCAAAGGCCCCAGACTTGCGCAGTGAACCTTGGATTCATAAACGCACAAATCTCGCAAGCACTAACGTTAGGCCATATGTTTTTTACGTGTTACATCACACATTAATTAGTTGCAAGGACACAAGGCTGCAGAAATTCTTATACACAACGCTTCATAGGGTAGGAATTCGTTGGTCGGTCCGCGTGGTCGGTGCTGGAGAGGAACAAAAACAGTAACTACTGCAGTCGGTCGTCGTCATACAGAAGAGTTACGCCTACAGAATGGGAAAAAATGGAGAGTTGCTGAAAGCATCAGACAATTGAAGCAAGCGAATAAAAACGTTAAATGAAGATGAGCAGCGTTTAACAAAGGCAGACAAGTTGTATCTGATCAAGGCATTAATTGTCCCGATGAAATACGTGATGGGATGTGGTGGGCAAACACTAAGGTGCCTGGGAATGTAGGATGAGGCAAATTGCGACAGGCATTGTAGCAGGCAACACGGAGGCGTTTAATGCTAGACTGTGTGTACACGTCACAACTGCCAGGCATAGGCTAGCATGTAATACGCACGAAACAGTTTTTTTTAACCAAATTAGAGCCATGAGCAAAGGTGACTCTGAACTTCTTTGCTTCACACTAAAGCGACTTCACAAGCCTGTGTGTATCATCAGGTGATTAAAGTTTAGGAAAAGAAGATAATTGTTCTCACTTTGTGTTCGGATATGGTATAGCAACCGTCGCACTTTGCCAGTATTTCATTTCTTCCACTTTTCGTGACCAGATCATGTGATAAGTGTTGATACTAACCGTAAGATGCGACGACTCATTCCCTCTGGTGAAGAAACTTCAGAAAAAAACGCTTGCGTTGTTAAAACATTGAAGTGTAAGACACACAGATTTCTAGCACAATTTTGTAAACTTCATAAAGAACACAGAAGACTTTACTTGAAATATCAAACACGCAGGCCGCAGGTAAGTGCCCTGTCAATGCAGGGTAATTACTATTGGGGGCCATGCGTCATGGCCTTCCATTTGCAGTTGCTACCCCCATCATTTGTAGATATTAACCACGTTTTTAGTCCTTCGCTGAATTTTTCCTTCTCGCTTTTCTTTTTCCCCAGCAACATAAAGTTGGCAACGCGTTCATGTGAATGCTAAGTCAAGACAATCAGATAAAAAAAACAAACAGGAGATAAAGTTTCAAGGTTGATCCAATGGACAACAAGGGTAAAAATTCGTTTGAAGAAACTCTTACCTTAGTGAAAAATGCCTTCAGTCAAAGTTATAATTACACTTGCGGTTCATGTATAAACATGCCGAATGTCTGATTCTTAACTTAACATCAGCATACCTTACGCCAGTGATTCACAGACAGTGCTTGGCGCTTTACCCCAGAAACAAAAAGGAGCATTCAGATGAACAAGCGCAAAATGTTTTCTCACCTGAACGCTAGACACCATCTGCTGAAGAGCGATGTGCGATTATGCTGATGNAGCGCCTGCCCAACTGGTTTCTGCACACTCTTCTGCTTGCCAGGTTNATCAAACACAGCAANNGTAAAATTTCCAGTGAGTTTCATGCTTTCGGTAGCGTTGAAAAGGAGATAATAATTCGGTGACTGTACGCTAGCTTTGTGAGGATCGTTGTCAAGCACTGCTTGAGGCACAACAAAATCACAAACGTAGTAACTGGGTGAAAAGTAGCGTTGGATTCCTTTCTGTTCGGGGCCAAAGACGCCTTTTCGCACTGGCTCGTAGAAGCGGCGTCGAACAAATCCCAGAGAACCTGCGCAGACACAAAACAACTTGAACACTGATTTTTCTTCATTTAATAACAAGCAGGTCCACAAAGCAAGAAGCAGGGCCGCAACTAGCCTATATTTTCGGGTGGAGGAAAAATAATTGTAACTTGTTGTTGTACCTAACAACTACATTAAACATGTTTTGTAAAATTTCGAGGGGACAATCGGGCAATTGCCCTCCGGGTTGTGGACCTAGCAAGAAGTCTTTTACACACAGAATTTCTTGAAAATTGAGCAAAAGTCTAACTGACAAGGTAGCCTAGCGGTCACTATCTACCCTTACAATGTAAAGTTGACTTTTCGCTTACAGAGAGTAACGGGACGTGTCCACAAAGGGTTCTGCTCCGTTTGGGGTTTATCAAACAAGCTGACATTTGCAAAGCTCCCATGTCACCACAAGCAACGAATTGTTACTGCATATCGAAAAAACATGTGAGTAAACATTCATATTGTTTGTTGAAACAGCCGTGGTTGCAAACAGTAGAAGTGCACAGGAAATTCTGGAGACGTTTTGTCCCAGAAAATGATTTTCCACCTTGTCAAAATGACTGGATGTGATCTGCCCCAACACCGTC
>JGI24021J15306_10000241_pt1 | contig 35606 bp, 34 predicted proteins | sample Ectturendosymbi1_FD_15306 | JGI IMG/M metagenome (IMG submission 15306)
TTCCGCATTGTTCGACTGTACGTTGCCGGAACGGCGGGAGGCATGCCCAGCGAGGATAAGTTTACGGACTGTCAGCCGAGTGCTGTGTTTGAAGTTATTTTTTACTGCGTTCCATAAACGGTTTGCGTGAAATCGATCTCCGGATACTGCGCCGCTCTTCCGCGGCAGCCTGTCGCCCTGTACAGATCTCGGTGCACTCTTGGTAGCACCATGCTGCGTGTCTTGTAAGCGAGGGTTTGATTTGTGATTACGTAATGAAACGTGCAGTAATGCTGTCGTCATTTGCTTCGCTAAAAACACATAAAGAAGACAAGCCCCAAAACTAACTGAAAAATGTTTGTCAGTGCCATGGTTACTTTTCACGGAAGACGTCAAACAAAAATTTTTGATTTCACAATTATTTCAAAACAAGCAGGTGTTCTACAGAGAAAAGTTGCCCAAGAAGTGTATGATGGATTTTTGATTAGGTTCTAATGTTCGAATTGATAAACTTTGGGTTTCCAGTGTTTTTAAAATCAATTGAAAGACAAGTTTGGCTTATCGCGTCTTACACCTGCCCAAAGTTTTTTCATGTAACAACTGATTCAGCGTTTTGTGCGTCGAACAAAGTACTGATAGTGGCGTTGAACGAGTTACCTTACGATGTGCCTGATTTTGGCGAGGAAATTCGGTCCTGAATTGCTCTGCTAATATCTGCGACTCAACCGCCTGACTCAAGTTTCGAATACTTTAGTTTAAAACACCCGTTTCATTAAAACCTAATCTTGACTTAGCTCTGGTTGTAATGTCTATGTTGTTGTCTCTTGTGAGATAATTGAAGGGTATTTGATGGCTACTGAACAGGCATTGCACACTGCGCAAAATTTGGTGTTCGGTGAGGTGAGAGTTTTGTTGGATATTGCACTTGAGTGAAGACCGTGGCGGTATCTGACTGCTGATCTAAACACAGCGCTATCTACTAACAGATATATCTTGTTTTCATGACATTTATGAATTGCGGTAGAATCGCAGATTATCCAAATGTACCGAATATCGGTATTTTTAATTATAAAATATTTAAATGAAGTAGTTCGAAGCTCTCGTGGGTTGCAGTTGGGTTGTTCAAATCTTTCACAAAAACGCGCGAACCGTCCAATTCGCCTCGAGATTTGGAAGATCTACAACATGCACTCAGGCTTGTTATATATTTTTTGATTAAAAGTTCTTATGTGTTATATAAAGTTTGTAAGCTCGGATTCCAGTAAAGAAAGTACATACAGTATTGTTTCACTGGTCCATTAGCATAAACATTTTCCCGTGATCGCTGTCCATGATGTTGCATCTTACTGCCAAAAGGCTGGAGCCAGACAGGAAGATGGGCTCAAAACTTTGATTTGCATAAATCAATTTTTAATATTGAGTTTTAGTGCAAAATTTTCATGAAATCATTAATGTCTTGTTCTAGCTGTAAATATTTACACATGACGGATTGAAGTGAAGCAATGCATAAGCATAAGGATTACAATTTTGATTAAAAAGTATTATTATGTATCAGAAAATTTTCAGACCCCGCAATGCCTTTGGTTTTCATTGCGCTTTGGACGCCCCACGTTGATGAACCTCAAGAAGTGAATCAAACATGAAAACTGTTTGAGAATGTGACTTGAAAAAATTTGTGTGCTGCTTTTCTCAATAGCGCGCGTTGATGTCAATGCTACCGTCTTATTTATCTCAACTTCTTTTGCTTTAGTAATCCAGGAAAGATGTTTACTTTCGCTAGTTTCTGCGTGCTGCTTTGTGGACGTTTAATTGCAGCAGCAAAGTGTTGAAATTTGAAAAAGAATTTTTTTTACTGAAAACAGTATAGTTTGTTGAAAAAATATGAAGTGCAAGGTTGTTAAAAGCTACGTTTTGCATGTTACGCAATTGAGCAGTTGTTTATTCCACATGCAGTAAACTGATGCCTGGATTTTGGGATGGACAAGCCATCTTAAGCAGCCATTTCTTCTTATGCCTGTTATCCGTCTCTACTTATTTTCTGCGAGCTTTGGGCGAATAAATGGCTGTATATTAGTGACAAGCGTCAAGTGATCGGTAGCAGGTTGACTGTTCCACTTCGACTTCATACAAATATGTGTGGATCAGTGAACGCCACCTAAGCAACTACAGTAATCTGCAGCACTTTAATCAGCCCGCGCTGTTTACCGTTGCTCTGGTTGTTCCGCCGCCGGTGGTGGTGGATCTCGTAAATACGTGGTCAGGTGTGCTGCGTTCGTTACTCGTGTTAGTTTCAACGCCCCGCACATGCTGCAGTCGTTTGATGCGTAGCGCATTGAACGCTGCTGCTGGCCGAACGCTTGGTACCTACGCCGTGTTGTCTCTGCCATGCCTCCTGTTTGTCTTATTTAAATGAATACTGCGTTTTAACTCAAGCGCAAAGACTAAATTTCGACCTAAAAAATAATTGAACCAATGAACAGTCACGGCTAACTAACGCACCCGACCTTTCTTGTACAGTAGTATTGGCTGTACTCCTGCTAAACGTTTGAAAAAAACGCGAATTGCTCAGAAGTTGGATCACAAGCCGAACAAACTGTGCTGGCAGATTTTCGTGAACCTACACGGATTTTGTGTTTTTTAAACAAGGTGTGCTTTATCTACTATGTAGCTTGCAAGTCAAAGTGCACATCGGTTGCGAGTCGACTTGTTTTATTTCTTAACATGTTAAAATTGGATTTTTAACATCGGAAACTTTGTAATTGTGTGAAGAACTAGAGTGCACCGTTATCTCTGGATTCCACAGACATCGCTAAAAATTCATCGCTTTGTGGCAATATCGTGAAGAAAGTACCGAACGTTTTAATTTTTTCTGTTGGATCAAATGTCAGTGGACTGGCATTAAAGGTATCACTGGACTTTTCAGCAAAAGACGAACGCATGTTTCGTGCCCAGCACGAAATCCCTTGTGCTTCTTTGGCAACATGAGGAAGTTTCAGTGACTTTGTAAAAATAGGCTGCGTTTAACGCTTTTTCACTAAATCTTCGTATAAACGGCAAACACAAAGATAGCAACAGTTGGTTCAATGGAGGTTATTGGCTTCGGATCAATGCTGCGATAGTTGGCCGATTTGGCGCCAAAGGCCATAGTTGTCAATGTGTCGGCAGCCCTGCGGCGAGCCACTGCGCCATGCCAACAAAGCAGCACCATGAAAAATGACTTTAAGTCGTTGCTATCTGCTTTATCTCACAAACAGTTATCTCCCAAGCGAGTTTATAGTCAAAGCTGCCTATCATTATTCGACCCTGATCGTGCTCTGCTTTTCCCGTATAACAGCGTGGCGGGAAGCATGTCTCTATTCACTTTGCTTAACCGACGTGAACCGACGCAAACTGAAGGGCTTAATCTCGACTGAAGAAAAAGCTAGGGACAACGCATGAAAGACGTTCGGTCATTAGTTTCCATCCTTTTCTCATAGCCATTGCGAGGTGTGTAAATGTCTGCGACGCGTTTATTAGGAACCCTTGTGAGTGCAACCACTTGAAACTGTTTAGTTGATGCAGACCAAGAAAGCAATTTGAAAATTTCCATTTTAAACCACTTTAGTTTGAATCGTTTACACAACCTGTTTTAAAATGACTGGTTGAGATAAACGTCCTTCCCAGTGGAGGTGATTCACTTTGAATGTTTTTAAATAAACAGGTATCAACCGAAATAGGCCTCATTTGAAGGGATTTTGGCTGAACAGGTCTGCATCGTCTGCACAATCAGGAAGCGGTCTGCATGTAATAAAATCAAATAAAAACCATTAAGCTGCTTCATCGGCGTTGACTGATGAGAGGAATCACATTTGACTTCGCTACTTTTTGTGCGATATGTTATTCCTGGTGTGTTTTTCGATAGCAGACGTGCTTTGTTTCCTGGTGGCAATCACCTACGCAGTTGCTTTGCTTATTCTGTGGGGGAGGTTACAAAATGATGCCGTCGAAGAAACCATGGATGCCAGCGATGACTCGAGGCGCGGTAAATACGTTTTGACAATGACTGGAATACATTGCAAATTTCATGCTAAGAGCCTTAGCTTTTCCAAGTTTTTTGGTTTTTGAACTGTGAACATGCGGGAACTCATGTCTGTAACCTGTAAGATTTTGGTGTGAGGCCATTGTCCTGGTCTGCTGTTGCTGCTTTTGTTTTCTTGTGTCTTCACAATCTTTAGTTTGCGAACTCTTCGAAACTACAGAGTCCTTTCAGCAACAGTGCCTAAAACCAGTGGTAGCTGAAGTTGCGCCAATTGGCAATTGGTGCAAAATTTAATTTGGTTTCGGTTGTTGCGTCACAGCATCTAACTCAATCTGTTGAATGTCAGGGCTAACCTTTGCTCTGTGATAGGTGAGAATCAAGGCAGACAACCTACATAAATTTTGCGGTACTCTTGTTATGGCAGCACTATGTTTTTGGCGACAGCTTAGTGCTTTACAGCCTTCGACTTGTAATGTTGTTCTTGATAGGCATCTGATTTATTTTCTTATTCACAATTTTATCGCTTTAGCGCGTGAATCTCATGTAAAAGCTTCGTGACCTGCTCTAAATTTCGGCAACAGCTATATGCGCTATGTTGACGAAAAAAAGCGTTGGCCTGCTCTTTTGCGTCTGTAACTCAGTTACAATACTTACTCAACTAATTGCAGTTTTGATGCCAAGATCGCTATTAATAACGGAATCCAGGAAATCTAATGATCGAGGTCATCGCGCGCGAATAATTATTCTATCATTAAGCAAGAAGCACTGGAAATAGTTTGCATCTATGGAAGAGTGAAACCGAAAGGGATCTGGGTTAGAGCCAAGGTTATGCATATTATCTTTGCTGACGCCCAGCTTTAACTGATTCGATTGAGTGTGTTCATGTAAAGAAACAAGTGTGGAGAATGATAAGCCTCAAGCCGGTCAAAGGATTTTGAGAAACGCGGTGGTCATAAGCAACTACGGCCTTGGTTTCATATTTATTACGTTTTCCAGCCTCGCCAACCTGTTTCATCACTGACTAGAACTTAGCTACAGAACTAGCAAAATAATTAATTCCCCCAGCCTTGCTGTTTCACCTCTTCAACAAAGTTTTCGTAATTTGCAGTTTTGTACTGAACAGGTAAATACAGAGGTGTAGTGGGACGAGAACGCTTTCCCACACTTTTTTCGTGTTTTGTAGTGTAATGAAGGTTAATACTTCATCAACTACTGATTTAAAAATGAGTTTGAAGTGCTGTTGAGAATGGTTTGTTTTATGGGTACGTTCCCACATTTCTTTTTTTAGTACTACACCCCTTGGTGAAGGGCAGGTTGTGGTGCTACAAGTTTATTTGCAACTGTTGGGTAAATGAATCATTCATTTAACTTCCACCTTTTGTTCGTCTTTAGGAAGTGAGCGATGTCATTGGAAAGTATATTGCGTACCCGCATTATAAGGTATGAAGTAACTTGAGGGAGCCTGGTTCGAGACTTCACGCTCATCTGATGTTTGCTTGATGTGAGTGAGCACAATGTCAGATGCAATTGCGGGGATTCATTACAGAGTGCTTAGTTAATGTACCCGTGCGGCAGTCACTTCAGAACAAAATAAACGATTCCTATTGTCACCACCTGACAACAAAGTTGGTGCAAGTGTTAGTTCGTGCTGACATGAGCTTAGCAATCGTTGAAAGAAAACCATTGAAAGAAACACGGCTGTTACTATTTTGAGTTCCTTTTTATTTGAGTCTCTTAATCGACTTTATCGTGCTACTTGTGTTTTATTGCCTTTCTCAGTCGTTGGACAACTTACGATGAAACATAGGTCAGTTTTTAGCAGCAGTTGATGCTTGATCGACTGCGAAGTGTCTTCTGCGCTGTGTCACCATTTTGCTGATTGCAGAAACTATCCGACCCAAGTTGCACTTCGCATCGTGTGCAGCGTTATGTACGCGTTTATGTTCTCTTAGCTGTCACGTTGCTAATTTACAGAACTGAAACTTCAGTCAGTCAGCGTTCTACTGGCGGTCAGCTCGCTGTTTATTGTTTGTATCACATACGTTCGGAGTGTCTACTCAGCTTGTCAAAAGCTAACTTCGATCTATCGCAGTATCGTAAACGGCAGGTGCAGAAATTGTTTGGTGTTTATCGTTAAAGTCATTGTTTGGATAGTGCGCAACTGCGTGATTTAACTTTTGTGTTAAGTTTCTTGCATGGGCTGCACGAAGTGAACACACTCCTTACACAGCTGTGCTGCAATCGTCCTATCTGCGCTTACCGTTGTCTTTACTATTTTACTTGCAGTAAGTGATAGCGTGTGGCCGTTGGATGTTTAAACGCTCTCTTCAGGCTTTAAGTAGATGACGCATTGGACCGCATGCTATCAGCTGGCGTGATTCCATTCGCATGAAACTGTTTTTATTTTTGTTTGAACAAAACGTCTCTTTGTACTTTGCGGTACCCAGAGTTATAACGTTGTAATCCTGAACAACGTGAGACTGATTTTTCTTGTGCTGCCGCGGCATGTGCGTTGTGGAAAGTTACTGATGCGTGAAACGTCGATAGACCTAAGGCTTCAAGGCGCCATCCAGGCTTCCAAACTCAACGATTACGACTGTTTGTTTGTGTAGTCGAGATCGCAGTTCAGCGCCGACTCTTAAACCGAAAATCAAACACTCGCAGAGGATTTGCTTACCTTTCGACTTGACCGCAAATTTGCAACACTGTAACAAACTACTAGTTAGAGAAGAGGCTTTGATTCATGGAGTGCCGCTCTACATAATGGGTGGTGGGAAATAAAGCGTAATGATGATTAAGTCATCATTTGATTTACACAACAACTCGAGCCGAATTCAGTGTTGCTTTTGACAGTCCATCGAGTTTGTTTGAGACTTTGATTTCAGCAAATCCGATTGTCGTTCTGCATTATTCGAATGCTTTGCATTGCAAAGTCTTGGCTTTTTGTACCTGCGCGAAAACTTAGATATACACTACAGTCAAGCTACATATTAAGTGTATCTTCCGTGATGAACACAAATGAACCTGCGTCAATCTTATTTAAAATAATATCTGATGTTTTTTGTTGAATACATACGAACGCGCCCATAATTCCGTAGCGGTTCGTCACGATTTCCTGCACCGACAACTTACGGCTGGCATGCACTTTACGGTAAACCGTATGTGATACCGAATCGATGCTCAACGCACCGTTAGAATGTGCTCTTGCAAATTATCTTGTATCACAAGGATCCCTAAATTTGAGATAAGTTGCTCTAGTATTGGTGACAGGCGTCATTTCGATGAAGCTGTCAGTTGAGCACTTTGTCATAATACTTTTATTTCAGATAACCACCTCACTTCTTATCATTGTTCTCTAGAACAGCCAAACTGTTTCAAACCGGTTAAAATTTTCTGTCGTTTCATCAACATTTCTCATTTGTTCTATATTTGACAAGTCTCAACGAGAAGTTCATTTTACGAGCAAAATAAACCAACGATTTCACCTCGTGTCAAGATACCCTCATTCAGCTTTAAGTAGCTTTTGAGCTTCGTAGCTGTTGAAAAATAAAGCATAGGCCATTACTATTGTTTATGCCGAGAAACACGTATGTTTCGGAGTGCAATGGCATTTACCATTTCTTTAAAAAACAAATGCTTAGTGTGGTTCCACGCCGTCAATCAGGGTCAAGCTGAGATAGTTGTTTCTGAGGAAAAAGTATGTGTTGCTAAAACCATATTTTTGTGTGTAAAACCTGTCAGCAATGCTAGAGATAAATTATTATTAAATGTTTGCTGCTATTACATTTTACCGTTTAAGCCAATAGTGGCTTCACGAAGTATGAGAGTGTTTCAGAAAAATAAAAAAACTGCCTTAACATTAATTTAATTCTTTTATAACTTGCTTTTCCTGCTCGATCCACCCACGTTAGCGTGAATTAGACCCAAAGAGTCTATGCTGTGTGCAGTGTGCTTCAGTTACTGTGTTTTGTATGTATTAAAAAAATATTTTGGTCACGTTTAGATAGGTGGCTATGAAATTGAGTACCTTTAAATTCCATGATTTCAAAATTAAGCTTTTGGCGCCCTGCAAAGCAATTGCCGATTACTGAAGGAAATACGTAAGACTTTTGCTTTTAACATATCTCGCATGTTTACGCATGACTCTCTTGTAAGGGGTGCGTGGTGATGAAACACAGTCCAGCGTCCGCTTGTCAAAAAAATCGGAACATGCTGGTTCGGAGAAACGAGCGAGTGGCAGAGAGGGATGTGCACGTATGGATGCCTGGACAGCCTGTGGTTCTCTTTGTAATGGGGTGGTGGTGCTGTTGATCAGGCGTATGCGCTTAACTGATTGTTTCTGGTTTCTCACGTTGCCCCTTGAAAATGCGAAAAGCCGCCGTCTTATGTTTGCACCTCGCCGTCTTATGTTTGCACCGAGCTTGACTGCGTCAGTTTGGAAGCGGTGACTTGTTGCGTTGGACCGTTCATGTGAAACGTGGAATACCTCTTTAAGATTGGAATTTGAAGTCCCCGAACATTTGGTGAACAGTTGAACTGAAACAAGGTCAGTTGTGATGACCTTGTTCGAATTTTCTGTTGTTTGATGGGAAAGTTTGGGAGATGTCAATTAAGGTAAGGCAATTTTGTACAAACAGCCATATACCGAAAATAGGTTCCTGTTATAACACTCTTTCGCTTAGTCATGCAAAAAATAGAATGCAATAGAATTTGCATCTGCAAGATCGGATCAGCTACACAACGCTGTTTTGTTAAACTTAAAAGGAATGACTTGTTATCCATCTTTTTCCAATCCCATACGAACTGTTTGCAGTTTTATCGCAAGCAAAAATGTTTGATTATATCCTTCGTGTCTGACATAATACAATATGCACGAAGTAATTACTTTGTCCGTTTTCATATTGTTCTGAGAAATTGCTCATGGAGGTACTGGCATTTGTTTTGAACTTCGTGATGTTTTTGTTGTTCGAGATGCGTCGTAATCTGCAACATTTGTTTGCGTTAAGATGCTTGTTTCAAATGCTAAGTATTTCATCTTTCCTCGAAGTTGACAGAGCGATAGTGCTGAAAAGTCTTCTTTAGATGAATGAAAGTTTTGCAATAAGATTTAATGAGACCATGTCTTTTGTGATCGGCCCAGTCGAGTGTGCAAGAGATACAAGCCCCAGCTGGAAGAGAGGAGTCGATAGTGATGCGCGTGAGTCATGCGCGAGAAGCAGCGATGTCGCGAGATGCATAGATTTTCGAATTCCGCATTCGAAGCGAGTGATGACTGGCATTTCAGCAGTTCAAACTGAAAACGTTTTAGGATGATCTCGCGCCATGAATGCGTCGCGCAAGTCGTTTCCGCGATTCATTGTCAACACTCATCCTCTGTTTAAGAGCTGCTTGTCTGAAGGACCACTCGTGAGCCCTTGAATCCACATTATTAGCCATGCGTCAACGTTTCTTTTCCATTTACCGATCGCCCAGCAAACAATTGCCATCCTTCGTTTTCATGATTTCGTACTAAGACTTTTTGCGACATATTTTCGTGCGATTTGCTGACGACGTTCTGCCAAGCTGCCAATCAGCTGTCGACGTGCAGCTCCTGCCTTTTTGAAATCGTTGTGTTTAACTATATTTTTCATAAAGTTTGTTCCGTCCCATTGCGCAGAAAGAGCAAAGATTCGGGAAAAGAATAGGTTCTTTTAAACAAATATTCCCAGTGTTCTAAGCAAATACTATTGTCAGTCTGTCAAAGCACAGTGACAAATGACGTTTGTTTTTCCATTAAAAACCATCGTTTTCTTCCTGGCAACAATGCCACTTTGCGTTGCGCTTACTACACGTTATCGAGGCGGCTTAGCTTGCTTTTTACGTGATGAACAGAACGCCACGACTCGTTTTTAATTTTGTTGAAAGCAGGTTGTAGCTGGCCTGCTATGCTGTCGGTTTTGATGCTTTTAAAATGCATTAGTCCCTTTCATTCGCATCCTGGTTTGAGATCTTCACGGTTTGGGGTTCATAGATACTTTCGTTGGAAGTATATAATCACTCTGTCGAATACCATCGATGAAAGCTTTGTAGTAATTATTACATAATTTGTGCGCCTAAAGAAGACTACGCCTTTTTTAACGAAGCGGCTTCCTTCTGATATGCTTTGTTATGCAGATGTTCACTGCTGTCGTGTGACTACCTTTTTTACCAATGAAGTGGTGGAATCCAATATTGCGGTATTAAAAAAGGTTAAGCAAGGCATTTATTTTCATGAATTGGCCCTGTGCAAGATGCTCTAGTCAATTTTTTTGCATTATGTTTTTGAGCTCATTTCCGAAAGCACAAATTTAAGGAAGATTCTTGTAAATGCTGAGAAACATTAGGAATTAACAGTTTATTGCTTGATCGAATCAATCCTCACATTTTTCAGGCATTGAATTTATTGGTGTTTGTTTTCGATCAGGTTAATATTATCGGAAACCCAAAGTTTATGTACTTCATTAAAAAATGTAGTTTTTTTCGTGGTATTTCTTTTACATTCCTGTCCATGTTTCGTTAACCTATTTAAGTAAGTTCCAGAGCAATATTTTAACCCCAAACATAACAGTAAGCAAGTATTAATAAAGCTCAAAGATGAAAAGCGGACAGAATAGAGATTTTAGGAATTTTGCTTGAATGAAAAGGAGTCGTCAGCGCTGCAAATACAATCGAACGTCCGACAAGCGGTAAATTTATGTGTCATCAAGTAACCAAGCCGGCGACGCAAGGTGGACTCGTTTGAAAGAATCGGTTTTTGTTCAGTCCGTTTAACCAACGTTACGCGTTGTCAACTACAAAGCGCTCTGTTTAGCCGATCAACTTGTGCAGCTTTGATTCCACCACTGCTCACACAATGGACCTGAAATTCTTCGTATTCCATTTGTTGTTTACTGTTTTGTTCCTGTTGCGTTGCTGTCTTCTTCTCAATAAGTCTGTGAATGCCTCTTGAGCGCGACTTGAAGTTGAAGATACACTGCATTTTTACCACATTTTAATAACAGTGCGCTAGTGGGTTTGCTTATAATCGCTAAAATCACATTTGGTAAAAGCCTGATTGCGTGGCTGGCGATTTGAACACAACAGCTTTTGTTGTGACTTAAATTTAACCTCGCGCGTAAGCGACAAGATGGAATCGAGTTAGGGAAGAAAATTTGGGTCACACGTCACTAGTCTGACTATTGAACAATACTCTGGAGTAGGAGCTTTCTATGAATGCCTTTTGAATAATGTACACAAGCACGTATCGCAGGTAATTTTGGTGTTGCTATTTGAAGTTAACCGCCTTGCGCTGCAATGCTGAGTTTCCACGTTGTCGAATGTTTACACCTGACAAGAACTACTTCTTTGGTTGGTCAGCACACGAAGTGACTAAATAAATACGTGTTGTTTTTAAATCGTCTTTGGCTCGTGACTACAAGAGCCAATCAGTAATATTACAATTCGACGTTGCGTCCTTATGCCAATAGTTTTAAGTTCGTTGAATGAACTACTGGTAAAATGGAGAATGCTTGGAAGCTCGCTATTTTCTTTGCGCATGCCTACGATCTTTGTTTGAACCGCGGAGGCAATAGCTATCCATCATCGCCTGCTTGAACTAGTTGCTCCTCTTACTTTGTTGATCGTATCTCTTCAGCCATCTGGCAAAAGTGGTCACCTTTGTTGTGCACTTGACCAAGCTCGTTGCCAGATCGTTTGGTTTTAATGTGAAATCCTTCGAAAATGTGAATGCAGGCATCAGAATGTCGGCTTACTCTGCTTAGTAGTATGTTTCGCATCCTGATTATTTACTCACAGTTTTTGAGCATGATCGCTTGTATCCCTGTGCATGACTTACAAGATGCGAAAATCGAAGTCTAGCGTGCGAACGCATTTGTGTCGCGCCGCCAACCAGTCGAAGTGAGGAAAGACATGTTTGTCAAGTGAACTCAGTAGTTGCTTTGTTTCTGATTACGTTTTTTTCACCGTTTGACCTTTTAGCGATGCCTTTAAGTTTGCTTTCTGCCAAGCATCGTTGTACATTCTGTTAAGAAAATGCACCGAGCGTCTTCTGCAAGCTGCCATTCACTGCCATCTACATTTGGTGCAGTTGCCCTCTTACGTCACAATGTGGAATCTCCCTACCGGCGGGTTCTGCGCAAAGCGAAGGCGTAGGCCGGTGATGCGTGTCTGCTTGATATATTTCGTCGGAGTTGTCACAATGTATGCATCGCGAACCTGGGCTAAAATCGGTTTATGATAGCGAAAACGATTGCGTCGTGTGATTCGCGTGGTTGGCGGCATTTTAATCTAGCGTCACGAAGGTTTTATGGCCATCGAGCTGTGATCAGCGATATTTGTGACTCCACACAATGCTGGAAAAGTTAATGTTTGTTGACTTACGACCAGTTTCCTCCTTCACGAAACTTTCCCAGGCTTTCACATTCAGTGGGTTGCTTTTGTGCTGAAAATTCCTCGTATCTTTCGCTTGATTTGCACTCGATTGCCAGTTTCGAAGACGTGGTTGTTGGATTAGAGGTCAGGCTGTGTTTGCTGTGGATTTAGATTCACGCAAGGCAGCAAATTGCAGTTTCTATGAGATAACAGACATGTGGACCCATGTTGTTTTTAACGAAGCTTTACGTATGGAAATAACCCCGCAATGTCTTCCTGAACGGTGGACAAGAAAGCCCGCGACTGTTGGTCAGATTCGTTAAATATTTATAGTTTTGATAAGTAATATCCGTCTTACTGCGGCTACGTTGGCCGGTACAAATTTAGTCACCTGATACTGACCGACAATCGCACTGAATTAAAGCAGGGGTAATCTTTTAGTTTGCATGTAAAAAGTAGATCTTCGTTCGCATGTTACAAAAACAGGTGTCTCAGGAGGAGCAGTAGGTACCACCGTAAGCTCTTTATCCAATGATTGTTGTTGTTATGGACCATGATGTTGAAGAACGTGTCTGCCTAATCTGTCACGGCTTGCCTTCTCACTTGTGGTGTCGGTCGGCATGCGTTTGTGATGAACCATTGCACGGTCCTATCCCAGGATTGACTCACAGTTATGGTATCAGGAATTCAAGAGCACTGAATATGCTGCGTGAATTACGTGCCTTGATTTTGGATCGCTGATTTGGTAGAATTTCTAAAAGAAATGTGACATGATGTCCTTGTTTATCATGTCTAATTTTTTGATGCAATATTTATGCTTCAAGGATATTGCATGCCTTTTGTGTGATACAAGTGAATGAAAAAAAAATGTTTGTTTTTTTGCTTCGTTTGTGCAGATTTTACTGTTGCTGTGTTTTGCAAAATTTTACGATTTGAAGTGAAAAGGGCTGGGTAATGAAGAAAAGATCATTTTTGTGGCAATTTGGTGTGATGGGCGGAGTCTACTGGTTACTGCCGTGAAACCCTTTAACGCGTGGATAGGTTTTGCTTTGTTGAAAGGACGTAAGTGTTGAATCAGATGTCTTTATCTTGATACAGGATTTTGCTTTGAACTTATTTGCGCCATTCGCTGTAAGGTCATTTTCTGGAAACCTTTAAGAGAACAACGCACCGTTTTCACTGTCAACGAAACATTGATCGCGTTGTGTTCTTTAAAATTTGCTTTTGGTGAAGCTACTTTCATTCATTATTTAAATCGTCTGCCCGTCAGCAAACGAACACACATATCGGAAGTTTTGAAACAGCTCATCTAAAACCAACTGCTTGTTTTTTCTTTGCGATTCAAATTAGTGCAACTCGAAAGAGTGTATTGCCCACGGTTTAACCCCCGGTTCCCTGTCATATCGTTGACGTCGTGCACTGTAACCTTGCTTGGCCATTTCCACCACTCGTCACGCGATGGTGAGAACAGAACACCTTCCTGCTTGTGCGGCAACGTGCGATCTTGAGAGTATTTGGAGTGGCACGCAATTTCTTGAAGCAGGTTTATCTCCGTTTTTTTTGTGACAGGCGCCGAAAGTTTGCCATGGATTACAGGGCTCGGTTTGCAGTTTGATCTGTTTCTCGTTTGGTCACTGAGTAGCATCCCGGCGGTTCCATTCCTTTCAACCGTGTCTTTTTTGTTTGAGGCGGTGTTTTGTAAACCAACGCGGGTTGCGACGCTCCAATAAATTTTCGGTTTCATACTTGTCCGCTTAAAGTGCACCTATCTTTCAATCGATTTTACTTTTCCCTTCGTTGAACTGTCACATTAGACTGCTTCGCGGAAACTGCAAATCTGAGTATAGAGAGCTATTCAATTCTGATATGTTTTGAAATTTGCTTCATTCGCTGATGACGTGCTTGAAAGCATTGCTAATCTCCATAGATTCATTGTGCAGATCGAAAATGTGTTGCTTGTTTGCTTCGTGCCGAATGCCGCGTGCAACTTAGGTACAACGGAACTTTTGGGACACAAGCTACTGGAAATTGTATCAGTAATAAAGCTGGGGGCAATTTTGCAAGATTACAACCTCTTGCTTTCGGTAAAACTTTTGTAGAAAGGCTAGTGCATTCTGAAAACGGTGTACTCCCTCGATAGCAATATGCATAAAGTACAAAGCAGTTTGTTTTTTGTGTTTTTTACTTTCTGCTTCTGATCGATCTGCGCACAAAAAACTAAACAAATGATAAAAATAAAAAATTACTAATACATGCCACTCGAACTTAAACCTAGCTTCATATCCTTATTCGAAATTTCGTACTCCCGTTTTTGTGCAGAGATATTTTCTTGAAGGCCATGGTGTTCTTGTAATGGAAAAGCTTGTAAGTTTGTAATGCTCAAATTGGGGGTTCTGGGTTGCACTTTTTGTGGTCCAAACCTTTCGGTTAATGTTAAAATGTGCTTTTCCCCGTGCGCTTTCCAAATATTTTTCCGATAGTTTGTACCGTCGTAGCTGACATTACGGCACTAAGGCCTCAAGGTTAGCATCCTTAGTACGCTCGTCCCGCTCTGGCACGGTAGCATGAGGAGTTACCAACATCAGACTTTTCTCAATAGTTGTTTGGATTAACATCGTCCAAGTATGCACCTGTCACATGGGCTTTCACCGTGGTCTTGAAAGATTCCCTGTCTCAGTCAAAAACCAGACATATGTGGGTGTGCTGCGTTCTCTGTACGTATATTTGGACACCGGCCTGGCTTTTGTATCTGCTAATGCAACATTCTACTACCAAATGGACAAAGTTAACTTGAAAGCATCGCTTCGTTTGTGGTCTATCTGTGCCCTGACCGCTTAATACCGATAAGTTTTGAGACAACCAACTGAGTTCGCTTGATTTGTTGAAACCTGCAAATGATTCTCATACAGTTTAACACCAGACCACGTTTTGCTTGAAGGTCAGTGCAAGCGACCGGGATGCGACCGGCACAGAAGCTGCATCTGCGGTGACTTACTCGTTTGTACGTGGATCGCCTGCAAACCCCGCTCACCCCTTCGCTTTGAATGCGACCACAGGTCACTTGTGCGTCACCACTGGGTTGGATCGCGAAACCCATTCCAAATATGAATTGGAAATACAAGCTACTGACCAGGTTTGTGTCAAAAACTGTTCGTAACCAAAAAGTGTTTTGTTGAAGTACGTAAGTGGCCATCAAGTTCCGACCGATTTCTCTGTGGTCTGGTTGCCTGTACCCAAGATAATTAAGCCAGCTTTGTGAACTGGAAATTAAGATTGGGTGTTTTCTTAGACTATTAACGGTGGTACCGTAATGTTTTGACAGGGAGGACAGTGGGATCGAATGCGGGTGTCCATCACAGTGGGCGACTTTAACGATCACGCTCCTGTATTCCATCCCGTTGAGTACGTGGTGAGTGTGGATAAAAGCGTTGCAGATGTTGGATCTCCGATCACACAAGTGTCTGCGACGGACCAGGACGACCCGCTTGGTTCAGGCTTCGGTCGCGTCACGTACAACATTATTTCCGGAAACGCGCAGGGTTTGTTTGAACTCAATGCATTGACAGGTATGGGTCGTTCATCTGTTAGTTCTTAGAAGTTACACGCGTTTATTGTAGCTTTTGTTTATCTTGGTAATATGTTGCTCAGTTTGATTAATGGTGGCCCGTACTTTATCTGTAAACAAAATTTAAGCGGTTTCCTGAATGGTATTTTCACTTATACGAAAGAAACGATTTACCAAGAAAAACGAAAAAAGGCGTTGTGGCCTGTTTGTATATTACGCTTACGTGTAGATGTTATCAAATGCGTTTCTGTTTCGTGTCCATCGTTTTGCGTTTAAAGAAAGAGACCCATGGTTTGCTTCATTGAACTTGTTCAGGAAAACTTATTGTGGCTCAGCATCTCGGTGACGTGGACACCGAAAAAGTGCATACTTTGATGGTTGGTGCGGTTGATGGCGGAGGTCTGGGCGCTGCAGAAAATGCCACGTTGCTCATCAGCGTTTTGGACGGCAGTGTTACAGGCAGCCCGGTGTTCGAAGAGCCTCAGTACCAGTTCAACGTTTCGGAAGACGCTGTCGTGTCTCAGACAGTCGGATCGGTGTCTGCTTCTTTCCCTGGTAACAGAGATTAAACGAGTCAACGCAAAATAAACATTTGTATTCTGTGGATCTTACTGTAACCTTCATGCGGACGTCTGTCGCCGCTTGTTTCATTGGCAGTTTACAAAACAATAGATTTAAAAAAACTAGTTTAACAATTCAGTTTAGAAGGTTGCAGCTAATACAGTATAATGCTCCTAACGTCTCGACACAGAGTTCGTCCTCCGCTTTCAGCGCTTTTGTAGTTTGCGCATTACGATATTGTGCTGATGGCTGGTTCCGCTGTTATAAGCCGAGTTCTTCAAAATGTTTGATGGGACGAGTCAGGATTTGCCTGTTTTCACTCAAGGCTTTGCTGCTGTCTCGTTGACTGCCCTGAATCATGCTTGTTTTTGCTGACTTCACTGTGACAGCCCACCGCATTCATACAGACTTCATTAAGCCGTACACGATGCTTTGTTCATCTTTCTTCGATGCACATGACGAAAAGCCCTGTGCAGATGACTGTTGTTCAACTATTTGTTTGACAGGCGGTAATGTGACGTACTCACTTCGTCGTGACCCCCCCAGTACGAGCTGGTTCGATGTGGATCCAGTCAGTGGCGACATTCGGGTGTCCAGTCAAGTGGACAGAGAGATATTAGACTCCGCACGCTTTCAAGTATGCTGTTTTGTGGATCTCTTTGCTGTTGCAGTGTCCTGCAAACATAACAATATATCTTGGATACGATTCTACTTTTGTCACTGCATTCCTCGTTTGTAATTGCTGTCCGGTTATCGGCAGAAATGTTTTGGTCATTGCATCAAAAAGGATTCTTTTCCTTGCGTAGTTTTTTTTCGGCATTAGGTGAATCGATTTCGCGCAAAACTTATCAATGCAAAGAAACACGAGCCTTGGATCGCATCGGATTCATGCTTCGTTGAAGTGAATGTTAACATTATTGCCACGATCAAAACGTTGAAGCGCCAGACCTAAACCCGCTACAAGTTGGTGCGCGGCAACCAGGCATATCGATCATAAAAGAGCATCTGTGTTGCGGCCCAGTTTTTTGTTTGGTCCGTTTTGTAGCTCGCGTTGTCATTGCGCAAACTTATTTTACTTGAAATTTGCGATTTTCAACTTCTTCCTTCTAGTGGTTTGGATTGCGCAAACGACACTGATTGAAAACAGGCCAGTGTATACACAGTATTCACTGTGTGTTTTATTTGTGAAGATCTTGGCGGCTGGCGGAACTCCACCTGTGTATGGATTTGCGTCTGTCGTGATTACAATCGAAGATGTCAACGATAATTCTCCATATTTCCCTCGGGATAACCCAACGTCGGTTGTAGTCCCTTTCAACTTGCCGCACGGAGCTAGCGTTGTTCGAATCGGCGCTTTAGACACCGACGAAGGCCTGAACGGAACGGTTGGTTTAGCACTAGTTGAAGAAGTTTCGTATCGGTTGTTTTGTGAGAAGGCCTGATTAAAATTTCTCAGCGTTTTTAGTAATTTCAATCTTATCCGTTCTCTTGTCGATCATCTTTTTAAAGATAAATGACGGCATTGGTAGACATTGCTTGCTCATATCACATCTGTTTGCTGAGCTTTGATATGCAGAAGTAATTTATACACCTGGCTTAAACAATTTACAACAGAACCGCTGTTTCGATTTCTCAGGGCGAACATCAAACATTTTGAACGAACTCTTCGTTGGTTCCTTTTCGGAGGGTTGCTGTTTCTTCACCCAAACTTATCTTTCCATAGCGCTGCTTTACGTTTGCCACCTGATTTAGATGAATTGTTGACACGATTGTTCACGCGCGGTTTGAGTTATGAACAGTTTCCTCCTCCTTTCCATGAGCGTTCACGATCACAACCTGCATAGATCTGCTTTGATCTGCGCATCACTCGTAAATCAATGTTATGGCGATCGGGGTTATCTGTGGTGGGTTAAACATTACGCGACTGTCTGCGTTGGATCGGAGCTTGCGAAATGGTAGTTTGATTCTTTCCGCCTCGTGGATCAGTTATTCATTCCATGCAATTTGATTAAACGAGCGAGGCATTGACAGAGGATATTCGGTTTTATGGATTGAGTGTTTCATGCGCATGAAATGTCAGCAAACAAAATTTGGAAACTCCAAACCAACAATAATTTCAAGGTGGTGTTTGACAAGACTGAATAAAAATGCATTAATTGCTTTTAAGTCTGACGAGTTTCTTGTACACGAAAGAAAAACTGGTTAAATTATGTTATTTGATCATTCTCAACTGCCATCTGTGTGACCTTTTTTCCAAGCGCTTGGCAACCTGTCACCAATTGGGGCGAACAATCATGTCTGTTACGGCAAACGTTCTTTGCGGTTGCGCGTAAGTTAGTTGATAAATAGATACCGCTTTAACAACTGTTGAGGGCTTCAAGAGTTTGCTGCTTCAAACGCACCCTTCCGATATTTACTCCAGCTGATGCGGTGCCTTAAAATACGTAAACGCAATCACGAACTGTTTGGCAAATATTTACTAAGGGGTGGCCGATATCCAGCACGCGTCACACAAACTTCCCAGGAAAACAAACTTCTGAAAATCTTTACGTTATTTTGTGACGACGTCGAAGTCAGACTGGCAAGCAAGCCGCCATTTTAGAGCTACACGGATGTATGCTTTAGTAGGAACGGTCTGTTTGCTCTTTGGTCAACGTTCCGCCCATACTTTGTACATCGCTGCTTGACCGTGATATTTCCGTGCACTCATAAACCTGAACGCTTTTTTGGAAGACGTGGCTGTGATTTGCGAATCCAGTTTTGTTGCTGACTCTCCTTTGGTTTCGTTCATTTGGAACTGACCCGCGCAGGAGTTGGATGCCTTGTTCTACGAAACACATCAATGATTTCATGTTTAATCTTCATCCCTTGAGTCATATTTCCATCAAACTACCTTAGCTACACTTTGCATAATACCCTGATAGTTGGCCCTGAGAGGATTCCTTAATTGATTTTAAAGTATGAGCGTTTCATCTCTAATCAGACAAGTTGACCGTTTTTTCATTTGTACTCATGTTCAGGTTCGCTACAAAACATCATCCGATACATTCCTCATCGCCGAAACGACAGGAGATCTCAGACTTAACCAAACGCTACCGCCACAAATTGCAGAACACAGGTACCACTTCAAACGAGAGTGGATCTTGTGCGTTGCCACGCTTTTGAGGAAACAATACCTTTCCAGCTGTATTCGCTTTGGACGAATGCATTTTCTGCCTGTGACTGGCAGTAACCGCTTTTAGACATATTTTCGAGCCAGAAGTAATTTTGATCGATCGTTGTTGAACGAACATTCAATTCGATCGACTTCTGAGCGAAAGTCTTCACTTCATGATCCGGTGGATTTCTATGCGCTTTTCATCGCTTTATTTTTTATGCGATCAGGCTGGAACTGGAAGCGTTTGATCTCGGCCATCCATCAAGATCTACGTCATACACACTTGTCATACGCGTCATTCCTCCAGATCCGAATTGTCCGATGTTTGCGACATCTTCATTGACGAAGCGCGTTGACGAAGATCAGCCAGTTTCCACCATGTAAGCGCATACAGTTTGAAACAGCTTTCTTGCTTGGCTGCTTAAGTACTTTTCCATGTCACTCTGAGCGACCTAGTTGCTTGCCAACTTTAAAGGGATTTAATATTTTTTCTCTGTAGTGTTTCTTTTTGATGCTTAAATGAGTTGGTTCTGCCTATACCCTTGTCAAGTTATGTCGTTTCGTTTAAGCTTAGATGGTAAATGAACTACAATACAGCGTTTTTTCGATCATGGAAAATATTAACTGATATACCGCTAAAAGGGAAAAGTGAAAACCGCATGTTTTAAGTCTAGTTCATTTCCCATAAAGAATCGAGAATTTTATTGTCGTTTTTTGTCAGATTGATTGTTCGAAGTGAATGTTAATCACTCACGCAACCCGCAGAACAGCATAACTTTAAAAGTTCTTCATGATTCACATAAGGTGGTAAAACTATTTATAGGATCGACAAAAGCTGATTTATGTCAAATAATTACAAGGCGAGTTCGCAAAGATCAAGGAATGGAATCTTGATGTGAATGTGTAAAAAGGCTTTGCCACGTTATGTTTACGTGTGGTCGCAATTGCGTGTGAAGAAGTTAGTTGATCTTTGCGTTTTGAAACAAAAACATTTTTTCTGGAGATGAAAATGCACGTTATGCCCATACCGCTGTTTAGATTTGCGACACTGGTAGCGACAACGATGAACAGTTCAGCAACTGTGACGTATTACGTCGAATCTTCATCCGCCTTTCACCCTTTCACGGTTTTCCCCAACGGATCCATCTATCTGAAGAACAGCGTGGATCGCGAAATTCGAGCCTCCTATTTCATCAAGGTATTCTTTGAAATTGGTCGTCTGATAATTCTTACTGACTTCTGCATTGCTGGACGCAGTTTGTGAAAGTCTGAAAGTAATAAATGACTTCAGACGCGGCCGTCGCGATTTGCTGCCCGTGTCTTCGCTGCATATTACCAGATGCGGGAAAACTTCGCGCTGGTTTATCATTAGCGAAGCGCCAATCAATGCTGCTGACACTTTCGCTTCGCCACTGCCTGTTATTGCCTGATCGTCTGACAGCTGATTGTGTCTTTCACATCTACAGGTGGCAGCAGCAGGCATTCCATCCGTTGACCAAAGCTTCCCTTGTACGTCGTCCGTTGACGTTGCTATCACAGTTGATGACGTAAATGACAACCCACCAATCTTTTCTGCTTCATCATACACGTTCCACGTTCAGGAAAACAATGGAAAAGGTCGGTGTGTCTTGGCAGTCGAAGAAAACGTAACCCCTGAGTGTACACTTGCGAAATCGCTCTACTGTTGAAACGCTTTTTCGATATCTCTGCGTGATGTTGTTTCCGACCCAGACGCTTGTGGCCAGTTTGTCGTTTGTGAAGCATTTACTGTTCGAATGTTGCGCAGACGCTGCAGTTGGAACAGTGCGCGCCACAGATCTCGACGCGGGACGAAATGCTCGACTGTCTTACGCGCTGTCTGTGCCCAGCAGCATGTTTTACGTGAATGGCGAAACAGGTGAACTTGCGCGAGCCCCGTGCCTGGCGATCAGCATCTGCGCCATAGTTGGTGGCAGAGTCGCTGTTCGGTCGGTGATCAGCAGCAACTGACTGTCGCTTAAGTTCTTCTGGGAGCGCTTGAGCAAAAGTGCTCGATGCGTCACTAGGGATTCTTCAATTAGTTGGTGCCACTGGAGATTTGACTGTGATTACGGTGGGCTCCGACTGATTGTTTCAAAGAAGAAAAAAATACGACACGGTTCCTTTGTGATCTCCGCGGTTGCTTTAACTTTGTAAAACATATTTTTGTAAACACACGAGAAGTAGTTGGGGTAAACGAGATAATCGAATGATGTTCGATTTCAAATCTGTAATTGCTGGAAAAAATGTCGATCTGACATCATGGACCATCCCACTGACAGGCATCATTCGCTGTCAATCAATGAGCCTGGGGTTGCTTTACGTTTCGTACAGGTTGCTTAGCAGCAACAACGAGAACTGCGCATGCCCCACCATAAAATTAAACTGGCCTTTGTTTTGTATTTGTCATAATTACCACGAGGCGGAGTTCTATCGGTCGTCAGCTCATTACCGACCGAGCCAGAAATCGTTGTTCTTTGAGAAAAGTTGAAAGCGTTTTTGATCAAAGCGAGTTTTCAAGTCGTCACTTGATCTCTGCCTCAGGTTCCATTTACTCTGCGACTTCGTTGGATTATGAGACCAACCGTCTGTTTTCTTTTCTGGTCGAGTCCAGCGATGGCGTACACATATCGCAAACAACTGTGCACATACTGGTCGATGATGTAAACGACAATTCTCCACTCTACATTTCCGAGCCCGGAGGACAAGACCGACTTGCTGTGGTTTCTACATCTGCCGCTTCAGGTGGGATTGCCAGAGGTGTGGATGATTATTGCCATAAGGGATGTTTCAAGTGTACTGTAGGAGTGTCTGTTTTATGTGCACCATGACACTTTATACAACTCGGAATCAATCTGTTTGAAGTACGCCGACCACTGAGTCAAAACGTCTTTACTATTGTGAAGCAATGACGCTTATGTTGCACACAGTTCGCATTTCGTTAGAATCTATAAACTTTTTCACTTCTCTGTAACAACAGCATTAAATTGATTCGTACCAACATATGAGGGAATACCTTGGCTGCTTGTTACTTGAAAGGACTGCATACCGGCATCATTCGCATGAGCCAGTGTTGCTTTTCCTCAGGGACTTGGGTGGCGGACATGCGAGCCAGTGATCGGGACAGTGGCCGCAATGGAGATGTGGCTTACTCCATTGCTGAACAACCTAGCGATCATTTTGTGATAGACAGAGCATCGGGCTCGGTTGTGGTGAGGACAGAGCTTTCCCAGGTAAGACACAAACGACGTTTGCACTCAGCGCCGATCACAGGTTGAAAAACTACGTAGTGCTGATGTACTTTTGTGTGAGTTGCTCGTTATTGTCACACCGAAAAAGGTTATTGTTGTGAAAAGACCGGATTGTTAATCGACCCCACCTGCGTGACTTAAACTTGTTGCTTTCATTAGTTTTTAACGAAAAATAAATTCCTTCCGCTTGGATGGCTATTTCGAGTTTCATTCCCGCATGTGACCTAAACGCATCTATTTTCAGAGTTTTTTAAAATATACAATATTCAGCTTATCAAGAAAAGGACCAACCTTATTGCAACAACTCTGTACGTAAACCTCGCCTTGTACTATATTCGTTTATTCTTGGTGGCTGTGGCTCATTTATTGGTTTGTTTCGCACGAAACGTTTCAAGCTGTTTGCTTTATTTCTTTTCTGGTGCGTTTGTAGAGCGATGTTGGGACACACACTGTTATCATCAAAGCTGAAGATGGCGGCTCGCCGCCAAGATCGACAACCACTAATCTCAAGGTATTTCGAGTTCGCGCACTTGAGACAGTTTTCGCGTTTTGGGTCGATCAGGGTCACTTCATACGCTGTGCCAGCGCTTATGAAAAGTGAGGAACACTCGTGTTTGCAGTTGTAACCATGCGTACTTTCCGGTACCAAGCTCTATGGCCCAGGTTCAAGTGGTAGCTGGTGGCGACAAAACACTGTTTTTCGCCATACCTCGCATAAACTGTTACGCTACAATAAAATTGACTCGCCGCCGGTCCCGGCGCTTATCGTGTGCTTAAAACTGATCAAACACTTCGTCGTCAGATTCGCGTTCGTGGCGTCAACGACAATCCTTCCCAGTTTGATGCGAGCAAGTTTGTATTCACACCGCTTGAGGATGCAGTTCCTGGTGATTTGCTGGGAAGGTAAGTTGGTCTGAGTACGTCTTACTTCCATATCGACAACAGGGTAAGGGTGGGGATGTATAACCGCCTGAGAATGTTTTGCTTCGGATCTCGGATCTTATTTGCTCACTTCGGATCATGTGGTTCGATCTCGTAATTTAATCAAGATAATAGGCTTCGATTCGGAACCAAAAATCAGCCTTGTATTTAGCAAGAGCTTGTGCTGAAAGCGTAGGGGTAGCCAGTGGGGTAAAAATGACCATTTCCCCCAAAATTTCTAGCATATCTTGTTGTTTTGTGCTTCGAGAGGCGGTGTCCAAAACCAAATACTGTTGTTCGCTTAAAGTCAAAATATTTGACCCCTCCCAAAATTTTGGGCTGGCTGCGTCACTGACTGAAGCATCGCGAGTTGGATGTAAAGATGTCCTTCTGTTCTCAGTTTTTCTGCAACTTCTTCGAGTCGACGACGTAGATCAGCTGTTTCGTCATCAACTATTTCGTCATCCACTTACCGAATCACCGACGGCGACCAAACGGATCACTTCTATCTGAACAGCAGCACGGGAGATTTGTCGCTGTTGAGAAAATTGAATTACGAGTCAAAGTCTCAGTTCATGTTGAAGGTAAACTGGTGTCTCCTCGTGACGTATCTTGGAACGAACATGAATCATTTAAACCTCGAGCAAACCACGCAGCTAGACCCACTTGGTCGAACTGCGCCATCGTCTTACTTTATTTTTCCCATATCATGAGACACTTCACAGTCACACTGAATGCTTTTTTGTCCAAGTTGATGTTGCTAAGCAGCAAGTCCATGCTTCGTTGATCGATTTTATTCGCGTTAAGCAGAATCCAGTCGATGATGTTGTTTTTCCTGCAGATTGAGAAGACTTCGCCAGACGGTCAAGTAACCGCATTGACTGGTCAAGTCAATGTTCGCGACACCAACGACCACACGCCCAAGTTCGTGTCTGGTCGACAGCTGCTTAGCGTCGACGAGAACTCACCTACGGGCACTGAGGTTTGTCACGCGCAGCCTGCAATCACTGAATGGTTCAAGCAGATCAAACGACGCTGTTCCAGTCATCGAGTAGCACGCGCAGCGATCCGTTTCTTTTCACTTTCCACCTCCTCATGAAGTAATACGATTTAAATTAGGGTTGATTTGATGTTTGTGAAATGGCGCCGACTAAGGTTTGCTCAATTAAGCGCGTGAGACTTCCTGTTGTTATTGTCACAGTCGATTTCAGCCTGAGACGTCGACATTTTCGTTTTTGAATTCTTGCTCGGAAGTGCTTTGGTTCGACGAATGCGAATGTGTGGCGAACAACAGTGATCCGCCGTTGCTTTCCCTTGACTAATAATGATGTAATTCGATTAAGTCGTTTGAAGTTACGGTCATAAGTCGCCCGCTCTTACGAATATGAACATAGCTGACCGCAGATTAAGCGCAGCTCCAAAATTAGACAACCTCAAAGGGTTCATTCGATATGTCTGTTGAATGGCGTCCATTAACACATGTATTGAAACTTTGACCGGCCGCAGTAGATTTGCATGAACTTGAATCAGCACTGGTTATTAATTTAAGCGTAAGTCCTTAACGGTATGTCTCGTGAGTCAACTCAAGTGCAAACTGCAATGACAAACTGCTGCTCAACAAGTACCCATTGCTCAAATTCCTAGCTGTAAATCGTAGGATTTTCACGCTTCTTTCTGCTCGATCCCCACCAGCTAATCGTTGAGTGAAACGATTCATGGATTGAAATAATCAGATGGTAAATTTCTGTTTGAAACCGCATTGTTTGTTGTGCTGACGTATCAAGAGCAAACTTTATCGGAACTCCACCACAACCGCAAAGCTTGTGCGCAGGTGCACAGATTTCACGCTGAAGACGCAGATGCTGGTCTGGACGGTGACGTCACATACTCGCTTGTGAGCGAGAGTCCTTTTCACGCTTTCACCATCGACAGCGCAAGTGGCGTTCTGACGGTCAACGCAGAGCTGGATCGCGAAAACATATCTCAGTACACCGTCGTGGTTAATGTGAGTAAAGCTGCCCGTGGGAAATAATCTGCGTGTATTTGCGCTTTGCTTTCACGAAAGCTGAAATGTTTGTCCAGTTGTGCGGCTCCGGCAAACATGTGTCCCATCCGTTCATCTGCGCAATCGTCTCTTACTTTTTTCTTGTGCGATCCAGGCCAGCGATCGTTCAAGAGTTGGAGCGAAATTCTCCACAATCACCGCCGTTGTCCTTCTTCGCGATCTTAATGACAATTCGCCGACATTCACTGGCAGAGATAAGATCTACGTGATGGAAGATGAACCACTTGGTTACCCTGTTATTTGGTTGTCCGCATACGATCCAGACCTCGGCGCCAACGCCCGAATCATCTTTGCTTTGGAATCAGCAACAAGTGACGCTACCACTGACTTGAATGAGGACGAGGAGATGGCTTATTTTCGTCTCGACTCCAAAACAGGTGCATAGCACATCTGCGTGTACTAGACACCGATGATATCTCAGCGTAAAGGCAAAAACAGGAATGTTTGGGCAGATTTTGCGGCCAAGCGTTGTTGTGCCTGTTGCCTCGATACGATAACTGCGGTATTTCGTTACATGAGTTGGGACAGCAGCAAACTTAATGATGCGTGCGAGCTTGCTTGATGCTGGTCGGCCCACTCATCGTCTTCACTGCACGGCACGATCGTTTCTCGCCGAATTCTTGATCTTAAACATCCAAAACTTTTCGAATATTTTACAGTTGTAAATAAATGACTGCTGACGTCTCGAATCTTGTGTTTTAAGGAAAAGTTTGTCAGTTGCTAAAATGCTTAACAGTCGCGCAAACGCTGCAACAGCCATGCGGCAGGAGCAAGAACGTTTTTCTGTATAGTCGTCACAAAAAATGTTTCCAAGCTTCATAAGTTAAACATTCACACCTTATCTTGCAATCCCGGTTTGGCAATATTGTTCTCGCGAAGAGCTGCATGTAGCATTTCCACGCAATCTTCGACGCTTCAGGTGTGGTGACGCTCGCAATGCAGTTGGATTATGAGAGAGCAACAACTCACATTCTCACCGTCTCGGCCACTGATCGCTCTGCCCACAACCCAAGAACTACTCACCAGGTAAGTGTGGCCAAAATCAACTTCACAGATATGTTATCTACAAACCGCAAACAGATTTTTGAAAACGTGGTAATCCGCTACTGAAACGTTCGGATGAACCTGCATCGCATAAGTGAATGAGTCTAGTTGGCAACTGTCAGTCAGTATTCTCAAAAGCATTTTGTAATTTCGCAAAAACGTTTGCAATTGACTTTTTGCACAGTTGCTGATTTTTCGCTCTGTCGTTGGTTTAAAGGCCAAATTTCGTATATTTTTCGCTTGAATGTTACGAACTCATTATTGTAGCTCAGAAAAGGTTGTTATAATTGATCGGCGCCGGAGAAAACTTCGTGCTTCCAGAACATAACTCTTCAAGTGATCGACGTGAATGACGTATCTCCACACTTCGAACGATCGGTGTACGTTGCTGAGATCCCTGAGGAAGAAGATGCGGGCTTCGCCGTTGTCAAAGTAACAGCTCTTGACGAAGACTCAGGTAAACAATCTTTTAGTACGAAAGTACCTACGTTCTCCATAAAAGAGGTCGCCCTGCGTTTGAAATTGGTTTACGAGTTGTCATTGCAGTATTACATTTTCGTGACACGTATAAGCTGCGTGTTTGTGGTCCTACGTTTTTCGCTTCTTCAATGGTGTTTGCAGAGGATAAAAGCCATAGTCTTTTCGTAATGTCCATCGTGACTTCAATCTTTGTAGTAGTTTCGTATGTCTTCATTACTTTCATTTCAGGATCCTTTATTGCCGTTTGATTTTGATATGAAGTGTGGCATAACACTCCTTTTCTTTTTTCTGGTTTTCACCTGGAATCAATTTTCACTGATAATATTTGTCACTCATATGAATAGACTTACTGTACTTAAAAGAAGCAAATAAACAAGTATATTAATGAATGTCTGAATACCGCGCAGGAGACAACGGAAAGTTAACTTATCAACTGCAGACCAGCAGCAAATCTGAACCGTTTACCATCGACCCGGTTACTGGCGTGATCAGCACGACTGAAAAGCTGGACAGAGAAGTGAAGTCTTCGTTCAGATTGATAGGTCGGTATTTTCACTCCTTACCGTTTCATTCGACTTTTGACTAATCTGCAATACCTGTTTCTTTTTATTCCTGTCATTTACCAAAGTTGAGTTCCGAACACAATTCTGTGCAGTATTCGCTCAAGATGACACATTCCCTTCTTTGTACGACTGGTGCGAGGTTAACGTCACGATTGCTGACGTCAACGATAATGCCCCGAAATTCGAAGCATTGGACAGCACTGTTGACCCTCCTGTCCTGGCTCGACTCGAAATTTCCGAAGCCGCTCCGGCTTTTTTCTCTGTTTACGTTCTTGCGGCTTTTGACCCCGACATCGGAAACAACGCTTTAATTGACTACTCGATCGTGGGTAAGTTCAAAAATTTTGGTTTCGTTTTGCTTTTATCTAACTTGCATTGATCACTACCAAAGTATTTCTTTTACATTGTATTGCAAAAATGTTCCTGGGTCTTTGTAACTCTTCTGAATTCAGTTTGGACGATGCGGCCTCCTTTAGAGGTTAAAGGAATGTTTTTTCCACAGTTTTTCTTACAGGCAAAGGCTTGGGGACTGACATGAAGTGTTTGAGTTCAACGTTAGGCGATAATGTTTGACTTACTAGTGGTTTGAATCTTAATTTGAGAGCAAGCTGAGAATGGCGAAGTCGAAAGCCAAGTGTGGTTCTGAAAATTTCTCATGAAACCCAAAACACCAAGTGTGGTTCTGAAAATTTCTCATGAAACCCAAAACACTTCTGGTAAGATTCGTTGATACCAGTCTTGGATCGATACAACGCAACATACTTAATGTGGTATTTGTACTGCAAACGATGTAACTTGCTAAGGCTGAGACCAAACGTTTATTTTTTGCTTGTAAGATGCCTTGATTCCTCTGCATAGTACAATTACCGACGAGAGTTTTCAAATGAGACTTACGCCACCATTTCGCGACTCGATAAAAAGCATTCACATCTGCTGATCATAGATATAACGTAGTAACCGACTGTTTTTGTCTCAACACAGATGGTGATGACGCTGGTGATTTCGTGATGAATGCCTCGTCTGGCGAATTGCTGACGACGAGGAGGTTAGATCGTGAAACGACCTCCTCGTACAGTTTAAAAGTTGCTGCTGTTGACAACGGATCGCCAATAAGAAAAGCAAGTTCTGGCGTAATCGAGGTCAACGTGCTGGACTGGAATGACAACGACCCACAGTTTGCCGAGACCTATTACACAGGAAATGTTACTGAAGAGCTTAACGAGTATGTCGCTTCTTAACGCCAGTCTGCTTTGGCCATAAGTCTTATCTCATAACTAAGTAAACTGTTTATCACTCGGACATTTCTTGAGACATTTGTTTTTGTTATGTTTCGAATCTCGGAAACTTTCTGTGCGTAATCGCGCAAGTGTGGCAGCGGTCATGCTACCTTCCATGTCGAGATCGTCAATGCGTGAATTTCAGTTGATGCCAGGGAGCTATGACAACACTTGTTTGACTGTTACACAAGCTATTGTGTAGAGCATGTAGACGTTCAAAAGCTGCTTCTTTTTAGCTGCTGTAGAAGTCCGTTTTTTCTTTTTTTTTGNAAATAAAACAATCCAAATCAATGTTGNTTCTTTATCGCATGACCCTAATCAACTCATCCAAACGAGACAGTTTAACTTTTATTCTCTTTTTCAGGGGCCAGTATGTTTTGACGGTGCGCGCAACAGACGCGGACGATGGTTTAAACGGAGTTTTGAGTTATTACCTGAACGGATCCTCAACGGAGCCCCTGTCCGGCCTGTTCACTATCAACACAGTTACCGGCGTCATCACCACGGCCAGGACCCTCGACGCCGAAACGGCCCGCAGGCACGCTTTCCTGGTGACTGCGGTCGATTCGGCCGCGTACGGTCCGAGGAAGGCGCAAGTGACCGTGACCGTAGATGGTAAGCTCTGTGTTTGGCGGATTGTGACCTTTCGTCGCTTTCTGTTCTCTCTTCGGCGCGCTTTCCGCCGCACGACACGCGGCTTGTTTAACGACAAGCCAATAACCACTGCCCTGTGGCCAACGAATCGTTTCTCGCACTTTCCTGTCTTCCAGTGCTGGATGTGAACGACAACAGTCCTGTGTTCGAGGACAACCTGGTGAAGGCGAACGTGTCTCGTTCGGTGAGGACCGGCATGCTGGTGGCGCGCGTGAGTGCGAACGATCCTGACGAAGGCTTGAATGGGGAAGTCGCGTACAGGTATCTCATCGATCAACGTGCCTTTGAAGCGTGTACTCGAACCATTTTCAATAGCGCTGCAGTCACTGCGTTTGCCGCACGGTTACGAAACAGAACTTTCCCACAAAAATTTTCCATCGCGAACAAAACTCGCTCGAAATCTTTGTTTGCGCTGAAGCCAACTGCAAACGGCGCCTTGTTTTTCCCACAACAACACTTAACTTTGTAGCGGTGCAAAGAAACGAGCGTTATCACTTTCTGCCACTCCATGGGGCGCATGGAGATATTTTTTAACTGCGCAGCGGAGAAGCAGGTCGAAGAAATGTGTCAATTAAACAATCACTGCGTTTGTCCTGGTGTCGTGCGGCAGAATAACGGGCTTGCAAGTGTGTAGGCGGAAACTGTTGTGAGGTAATTAGAAGTGCTCGGTCAGTAGATCGCTCGTCGGCAGTGGAGTGGAACGAAGGTTCTTTTCTCGCCGCAAAAATGTGGGGTTCATGTAAAAGTGATCTCGATCGCTTTTCACTGCTAGAAAATCATTGCCTTTTCTATCGCAGCATTTCCAGTTCGTCAAACGCAGCAAAAAGTTTTTCCGTCAATCCTGCAAACGGTGACATCACTGTTTCCAGCAGTTTCCCGGGAAACTTAACTCAGCGCTGTTCTTTGAGTGTCATCGCTACAGATCGTGGGAACCCGCCCAGGGAAAGTCGAGCAGTTGTGGATATCACGATAAGTGAGCATTAATGTGTTCAGAAACTAAAAATATCAGATCGACTCTTTGCCCCGTTGAACAGCAAACAAGCTGTAAAATGTTTCATCGTGTTTTAGTGAAATACAATGTTAACAGGACTTCTTGCACAGTGAAGAAAATTCTTAATCATGCTCAGTGACTCATGCACTCTGTGTGCAATGGTCGAATCCTATTTTGTTTGATATGTTGTTGCACCCAGTGTTAACAGTCAAGTAGCGCCGTGGTGATTCACTGGCTGCTGAGTCGTGGCAGCAAAGCATGGACTGGCATCACGATCACTACTTCAGAAAATTCCTGCTATATGACGTAAAATTACCAACGAACGGACAAAATTCAAATCAACTGTCCCATCCCATGCCTGTGTTTTTGCTCCATGTCCACTGAACGTGGCGTAACATTTGGCAGCATTGGTCCATTTTGACCTTACGCGAAAAGTTTACGCATTTTGCACAACCAGCTGTGCATAGATAATGTGCTTGACGTGTTTTCTGGTAAAAAAACTGTCTTCTTCATTTAATGCATATTTCTTCCAAAGCTTTTTATGTTGAAATTGATTTTCGATGCGTAACAATGGACCAGTTGTGAATTGTTGACGCAGTGGAGTCGGTAAATGCGCTTTGTTGCGAGGCCAGTAAATAATTGTCGTCACCGTTAAATTCACGGCAATCGAATGCAAGAACGTCTTTTCGTTTAGCGTCTGTACAACCATGGATGTCCTGGTTTGTGACCACCTTGCGTGCAATGTTGTTTTGCGAAGCTGTGACCGCCAAGCCGGTCGGTCGACTTACATTCGTTTCTTTAACTTAATGCAGTGGGAGTGACCGGCGGAAGCACCGTCCAGTTTGTCGAAAGTTCGTATCATGCAACGATATCTGAGCAAGTCCAGCAGAACTTCGTTGTCACAACGGTAAAGAGCTGCGCCAATGCATCACTTAGGTCTTAAGCGAATCCTTAGTAAAACTCAAACTACTGTCGTAGCAAATGGTGGTGAAAAGCAAAATGAATACGATTTTCTGTCGAGTCCAAATCAACTGATCGCAATCGATGAAATTATCCAGTTAAAATAAATGTATTTGTCGGTTTATTTTTGACCAGACTGCTCACAACCCCTTCCTTTGAAATTATATGAAACAACATCCAGCATACATTTCCAATCTCGCTTTGCTGCAGAGACAAATTACGCAGAACATGCGCAGAATTGCAAATGTGTTCTGACCTGATGGCCGAAGTACCCCGCGAGTGTTCTGCAGTACACGAGTGAAACAGCGTATCATCTGTTTTGTAACAAGGGTGTTTGTTGAATGCAAGCATACTTTCTTTCAAGGTCGAGGCTCAGTTTAACGGAATGCCAGACGAGGGCATTATTTACAACTTTCCATCTGGCAACGAGAACGGGGCATTTGACATAATGCCGAACGGTAGAATCTTGGTTATACAGCCAAGGTGGCTCGATTATGAGAAAGCGCAAAGGTAAGTGCTTCATATGGAATGTGCTCTTGAAGAAGTTTAAGTGCTTGCAATATATTCACTCACACACATCTCCAGTCGCCATGTTGGTGGACCTTGAATGCATTGAAAGTTGCTGTGCTGATCATATACAGATAGTTCGTGAGATATTTGCGTGGTTTCAAACGGGGAAAAGTTGAACCAGAAGATTGGTTCCAGATAAACTGTTAGTTCATGTTACAACATATAATCTTCCTCGACAGCATCAGCATCGATCTGCGACATTATATTTCTGACATGCCCCAGGCGTTGCAAACGCCGGCTTGCCATGCCAGCATAGAGACCTTGTTGAACCGATTTTGCTGACATTTGCTGACCGGATGATTCAGAAAACATGGTGCAGCCTACTGAAGACATTTGGAACTAATGCCTATAAAACAAGGGAATCGACCTGCGCTGCTGTTTCAAATTGAAGCGCTGAGGACATATCAAAAACAGTGCCGTGCAAGTTCGCTGTGATGTGTATTCAAGTTTCCTAACCTGACTTTGGTAAACGCGCCAACTCATATTCGTTGAAATCCCAGCGAACCTGCTGCGCATTTTTCGTGCCCCTCATTGGTTTACCGAAAATATTTGCTAATGAAGAGCCGCGTTTGTCAACAAATATCTGTCAATTAGATATTCTCATTTGCTGGGGGGCATGGGTGAAGTTGCCCAACAATAGTTGTTCTGACTCGCTGATGCTTTAATGAGCTGGTTGTAAAATTTTGAGAAGTATTCCAAACAAAGGTTTTTTCAAGTGGTTCCCATTCTCTCTTGGTGTTGTTTCGAATTGTGTCTACCTGGACTTCAGAAATGCTAGGCCACTAATCCCGTTTTGTCATTAAGCGCAGCATTTTTCATTTTTCAATACAAAGTTTTTCTTTCATCGACCAACCAAATTGATTTTTGAGGCAAATTGTTGAAAACGTGTTACAAGGGTTTCGGAAGTAAAACAAGCTTGCAGATTGACCTTTATTAACTTAAAATGTGCTGAACGAGATAGCTTCGTGTTTTTTCTACCCTGACATATGTCACGTGATCATTAAACTGTTATGTTTCATAGGTAGTATGAAACACTAACTGTTCGAAGTAGCTTCTTATTTTATTTTTTTGCATCCATTCTTGCGGTCCGAGGCCTCTTGTCACAAGGAGTAATGCAGTTTGCGTGTAAATTACCTGTGTAATCGCATAAATACCGGCGGTGTTCCTTTGCTTGTTCGTTAAATAAAATTCATTATTTTGAAACAATCCAGGTAGATCCTAAACTACCGCTGTCAACAATGTATTTGCCAAGCACACTTCGCTCTTATTCTGGAATGATGCTCATAACATACTTGCCAGCCCAAGTCTTTGTAGGTTTTCGGGACCCATATATAAGTACTACATTAGGCGCACTTCTTTTGCCAAAATTTCTTCATTTTGCATTGAAGTGCGTATTTTCCAATGCGTAATTTGCCAGCATGGTTCATTCGCGGTCTTTCGACGTTTCGCAACTCCTCACTTTGTTTTCAGCATCCGGTTGATAGTCTCTGCCACCAAGCCCGGCACTGAACTGTACGGGTACGCGATCGTGTACATAGAGCTGGAAGATGAAAACGACAATTCTCCGATCTTTGCTCAGAAAAAATACGCAACACATGTTTGGGAAGAAAGGGCTGAAAACCTGTATGTGACTGCGGTAAGTTCTGTAACAGAATCAGAGGCTTACTGCTACAAGAATCACTTTGCAGGAAAGCATCACATTACCTGTAAAAGATAGTTTCATGAATTCTTGTGTGCGCAATTTCATTTCAAGCTAATTTCATGACGATCAACGCTATGTATCAATTGGTCATGTCTTGATGTAACAATGTGTGTGTGGATTTAGAACCAACGCTAAGAACTTACAAACTACCAATGTCATGCCTCTCAAGTATGCTGTTTCCTCTGGATAGTTTTTTCAGTCAATACAGTGTAGGTTGTTTCAAATTTTTTCTGCTACTATCATCGCCAAAAACTGACGTAAACTTGTATTAATGTGATGTAGATGTGTCTTGAAATTGATTGTTTTCTAAATGAAGCGGAATGACAAAACACTTGGATAATATGAGAGTGTGAGGGTATGATATTTATAAGCAAGAATATTTTCTGTGGTCAAAGTTGCGGTTTAAACAAGGGAACGAATCAATTGTGTATTTTTAAAATCGCAGTTTTGTGTAGTTGATAAACGTACGTAAATTTGTCATTCATTGTTTGGCTTGTGGTTTTCAAAAGAATATTTTTAATCAAATTCCGAATTTCTCACATTTAAACATTACGAACATCAATGCTTTGCAGGTCAAAGCTTTCGACAAAGACTCGGGCGCTAACGGTGACGTTCGTTATTATATTAACTCTGGCAATGTTGATGGCGCGTTCAAAATCGACTCCGTGTCTGGTGTTTTGTCGACCAACCGGAAGCTGGACAGAGAAGTAAGTTTTGGCTAAATTCGTGAAAGATGTTATTCTATAATGAAGTGAACTGCAAAGTTGTTTGTTTCGCGTCATTTGGTTTCTGCAAATAAAGATCATTAAGTTCTGCAAACAAGGATTGTAATTTGTCATTAGAGGCAAGCACCACAATTCCACCCTGGAGAAAACATGTGAAGTTAAACATAGATGCACAGAAAATGGATGAGAGTGTTATGAAATTTTTCAAACACATTCTTTACAGCAAGGACGTGACTGCTTTCGATCGTTTATCTGAACGGCAGTAGTATGTAGGCAAAGCTCAAAACTCTAAATCTACTGCACTCTGATGGCACTAACAACACCTTTTAAGCGTTTGGGTAAATAAAAAGTGTTGATTCGCAAATACGAATAAAAACTGGCAAAGAAATTCGCAGTCATGTGCGAAAATTTTTTTTCAAACAAAATCCAGGTTTGTCTGAGCCAGTTCATCAACTTTCGCAAAAATCAGTCAAAGCAGACAAATAAAAATTTCGTGTTTTTTTACATTTGTATTTACATTCACATTAGAGATGGCACGGGAGCTAACCGTCCAGTCTTCGGTCCGTCCGCTAAGGTTTTGAAACAGTCCGCTAGCAATTTTTTTAGCGATGACGTCATTCCGGGCCGCTGCATTCTGCTCGCCAAAAATTTTTGTTTTTTGCAAAGTTTCATAATCTAACAACGAATATTTTTTGCTGCTGTTCTCTCCATTTTACC
>JGI24021J15306_10000242_pt1 | contig 35579 bp, 18 predicted proteins | sample Ectturendosymbi1_FD_15306 | JGI IMG/M metagenome (IMG submission 15306)
AATTATAAAGCGCGTAAATTGGTTAAGTGCGGGCCCCCTAAACTTGCGGGCCCTGTGCGGTTGCACTGTTCGCACTCCCCTAAGGCCACCACTGGTTCCCAGCTTGGGGGACATGAACCCTGAAACACACATTTGCTTTTCTAAAGGAGTACATTTAAGGTTAGCAGTAGAAAACAAAATTGTATTTATGTATTATTTATTTTCAAATATTTATATCAGTGAATATTATTTTCAAATATCATTAAATGCTTGTTGTTAAACATACATAAAAACGGAGCCTACCTTTATAGTTACAAAAATCTGAAAGTTCTATGAAAGTTCAGTGGATTTTTGTTATTTTACTCAGCCTTTTTTTCATGAAAAATTTTAGGAGTACATGCCCATCTTCCGAAATGCTGAAGGGGTATATGGTCATAGAATGGTTTGGGAAACCCTATTCTAGACCGAGAATATTCCCTGGGAACAGGAAGCGCACATCTTGCTGATGCGCGCTGCCATCGCCTTCAGCAAAAAAACGAAGTGACCATTTGCTGAAATAGATTGTTAAAATTGAACATTTGCAAAAGTGTTTTCAGACGTTNAAAAATGCTGAANAGTTTTATTGAAAGCATTCTTATTGTTTATTGATACTTCATACATTTNTGCAAAAGCAACTGTGAGTATGGGTCTGTTTGGTGTCCTTTTGCAAGGGATATTTTTGACAACTGAAAAGCAANAACAACACTAAGCGCATTACAGCTGTCAGTGGCAATTTATCACAGCATCACATAAGCGGGNAATTGAACATGCCAATGCGCAGATACCTNTCAATGTAAATTATGGTAGCAATTTAAACGTAGGTTAGATTGCTTGTCATGACTACTGTTTTATACCAACTTAAGGCTGAAGAACCGGCATTAAGCCGATTGGACTCAGCTTTCCGTTGGACTATGCTCAAGAGAACCACGAGCTAAAGTGTATTTTACATCTACACAAAGTTTTCCACCGCAAGAATAACGAAGGTCCGACGATACACGTGTTTAGAAATACTGTGTTTGTTCGATACTCAATCATCACAAGGGTGTTTCGAGATCAATCATATTCATGTTGGAAAGAAGTCCATATGTATATTTAGATATCATTGTCAACATGTCTATGGTGCAAGAGAGTTTTTCTTAGTTATGGTGCTCAAGAAACTTTTGTAAAACTGTTTGTAACACTTTGTAATTCTGCTTTCAAATTATTCACCTACGCAATTTTACATGTGAATTCCAATCACGTGACTTCTAGGCCATAAAGTGGGTTGCACGTTTGAACCACAACCACTATATACTTATTTATCACTCCACCAAATGCAGCGATTTTTAAGCACAGTTTTAAAATTTTCCAGACTTAAGTACAAATAAACTGGAAACAAGAACCCCTCAAAAATATTTTAGCAAATGTATCATTTCAGTTTTGCACAAAAATATTTGTTTGTCCAGTTGCCTACTGACGTTAATTTGACAACAATAACCGATTCCCAGCACTGGTAGCCTTAAATTAGAAATGATTTATTATTTTTTTATCGTGTATCTTCACAAAGAGCATTAAACTAGTGATCCTAAGACATGTTATTTGCACATAGCGACAGCGAAACCTCTTTGAATAGCCCGCAGAAGGCGCAATAATGACTTTCAAAGTCTTATCGGCCATAACTCGCGAACGGAGTGCGTTAGAGAGTCAGTGAAAACACCTTCGGATGCGCAAGACAACAATGCATTTTTTGAGGTATGTTGGGCGTACTTGTGACGTCATTGTGACAACGTTTGGGGAAAACCCGTTTTTCACGTTGACAAAAAAATTCGTGGTTTAAGCCGGGGAGCGGAAATGAAACACATTGGAAATAAAATATATATATACAGTATATAAATGTCAGTCATTACCATAACTTTGCGAAAACCATCGAAAACATAAACTTTCTTTTTGGGGGGGATAAAACGGTATTGGTCACAGCATACTGCCTGTATGGGAAATAATGTAGCCAGGGCATTATGTACAGGTCAGATCGGAAAATGATTTTCGTTATTGTGAGTAATAACTGAAGTATATTGCTTTGTGGGGAACTTTCATCAATGTAAGCATTGCCAAATCATGATAGTAGACGTGGTTTGAGCAATTAGCTTCAGTAAAGCATGACCTTTGATGAAGTTCGAGTAACGGTTTTGGCTATCTTAAGCTATAAATGCAGCGCACTGTGTAGTGAAGCCAGCCATTATCTTCACTCTTTTTTGCCAAAACACAATTTCCAATGCTGTTCGGATAACGGTTTTTGCTCTTGTGAGCAGTTGGAAACACAAGGACGTTATGCAGGACATTTTTCACTAGAGTAAGTAAAATGATGACCTTGTGACATTGATAGTAACGTCAGTTGGTCTGTTGGTGAAATAATCTCGCTTCTGTTGTCTCTGATCTGATAAAAAGACACACCGATGTATTTTTATCAGTGGTTTTGTTGTGATTGTACAAAGTGAATCTTGCCCTGTGCTATTTAGAGCTCACTTTTGTTATCGGGCTATTTTTCAGCAACGCAAGAAAAACAAATATTTAAGGCAAATGACATCTTGCACGCAACGGGAAGTAAACACTATCTCTAGCTGTAGAGTAACTCTACTGTTTCCATTATGATGTTAGCAGTGATTCGAGGTTTATTGTTGACGACTCACTAATCATCAAGTTTCATGAGTAAACCGACCACACATCGAAAAAACGCTCTGCGCAAGTTGGGAAAGCAGGACGAGATAATTGTGCGTTACCTGGTTAGTCATCGGTCCTGCTTTTGGCCGGAGTATCTGGCATACTAAACGATTGTCTACCATCCGACCGGACGTTTATTCGTCCTTGTTTTTCACATCTTGGCACATACCATTATTTAAAGCAGGGGTGGGTAATTAGTGGCCGGTTTTTATGTTTCACCGCCAGTAGAGCCTGATTAAAGTAATATTTGCTCAGGAGGTCGCTTGATTGTAGTAAGATTGTGTCAAGGTCTTCTCCAACAGAGGGCCGTGGTATCAGGTCCTATATTGACAGTTACTCCTCATCTAAAAATGGGTAATGACGTTTTGGTCCTTCACTGATAGTACCCACTACCCAGCAAATAAAACTTGGCGTCGCAACTAAAATTCAGGGACCTTGATGAAGTTTTGTCGCAAACATTTAGTTGCCTGCTAACTTTTAATAGTAAAAACACGTTTCTGTTTTGTCTGTAGTNCATCTTAAACTCTACTTCTATGAAAATGTACATGCAGTNTATTTATCATTACAATATTCAGACAAAAGTTATCTTTTCAAGTACTGTAGAANGCAAAGCGCTCTGCTTTTCTGGTAAACTGATACTTGATAGAGCTGAGCTTGGAGATAACTTAATGAAAGTACGTAGCCCCTAAGTTTATCTTCTAATCCATACGTTTTTCTATGTTGCTGTGATAGCTGATATAGGCATGATGGTTAACTAAATTTGTGCTTTGCTCCTACAGCTAGTGAACATCACTAAAAAGCCAATACCTTTTTCACCATTCGGTTTATTTGAATTTCAGCTATGAGCTGCTTAGAAAACATACGCTCCTCTAAGAGCTGTTCTTTGTGTAGAGCCGATCTAGAAGCCAGTCTCCTTTTATTTGCTTTTGGCTGGCGTCAGTTCTATTCGAATAGCACTGTAGTAACGTCGTAACGAAAAAGAGGAACACTTCCTGATAAATACCACGTGGCTCGCGAAAAAAGTTTTCTGGCAACGTACATGAGGTGTTGGATCAAAACGGTCACATGTCCATGCGCGCGAACACATAATTTTGCCATTATGTTAGACATTGCACCGCTGTTACAGGAGTGCGGGTGCCCGTGGTGAAAACTTACGTGGATAAGTTGAGGGGATCTGCCATGACACAGAAAATAACGATGATCGCAACCGAACAGGTACGGCAAGGTTACACTAAAGAAATGCGCACAGGTGTCACGCCGGAAAAAGGTGCGAATACGTTCAGGGTGTAACTAAAGCGCAAGATGAAGCAAGACGCAGTGTACAACGGCGAGCAAACAGCGAGACGAAAACGAGTTATATACACATGATGGCAGTAGTGAGAAGTTGAATGCGGTGTGGAGATGGAAAAAGACTTTCGGTGGTCGACATGCTGGGAAATGTCGGGGAGCCGTCGAATGCGACTGCGTATACAGTATGTGTAGCTCCAGAAGATTTTTTGGACTGAAGGGCAGGGCCGGCAGTGTTGCCTTGTTTGACACCTGTAGATCTGTCCTCAAGGAACAGCACTGAGGTTGAGGGATGGTGCATAGCGTCATGGTATTGTTGAAGCCGTTGAAGAAACTTTTCCACGAAGGTCTGGGCTTCTGTCGAACCTGCCCTGGGAAAAGACTTGGCCTTGAACGACGAACGTGAACTGAGACGGGGAGTGTTTCTCTGTCGTGTTTCCAGGGGTGCATTCGAGTTCGCTGCAAAGTGAAGTTATGCTCAGTGGTCCTAAGATATGAATCGAATACGTGGAGACAGCTGCCAGTACAGGTGTGTTGGATGGGACGGTTGCGAGAATGTCGGCAGTGGTGTGATGAGCGGAGAGATGTCGTGTGACGCCTTGCTGGTCTGAAGTACGTTGGTGTTATCTTCTGAGAATAGACAAGGTGGGCTCAGAATGACAGGGTCAGAATGTGACCATGGTAGCGAGGAGACCACGAGGCTAATAAGCTGGACCAGAACGCTTGCGGCTTCGCTGCAACAGATTACCGTTCGTGGAAAGCAAAGGTGCGTACGTGTAACAGCGCAAACAGATGTGGTGTGTTGTGACACCGTGTCGATGCGAAAATATCTCTTCGGTCGAAACTGGTAAGGTTTTACCGATAAACCACTTACTACTGGCCAAAATCTGCACGAGGGCAGCAAGGGAAGTAGAACAAAACAGAGAAACACACTCTAAGAACACACAAAAAGCCGCTCTTTCCGGTAGCAAGAGAAGCGCATACAATACGCGCAAACAGCATTGTCATGAGAGGCGGTGTGAGTTACCAAGAACTTGCGTAAGAGAAAATTGACTGAAAGTAGCATGCACATTAAAGGTCGTTTTTTAATGTATGGTGTCCTAATTGATTAAATTTTCAATTAGATCTACAAAGAATTTTACTTATCGGATACAAAGAAGGTTTTACATTCTGTGCAAGTTATAATCAAATGACTTTTCTTATTCTACCTAAAACCATGCACTTGCAATTACATGGAAAATAGGAAATAAAAGGCCCCTTTACCGAGGTCATGAATACCGTTATAGTGTGGGCCTACAATAATCTTTAAATTATTTGAAAAGCATGTGAGCATTTTTCTGTGACGAAAAAACAACTTTAGAAATTTATTCTGTGTCATTGACTCAATTGTTCCAGAAATTTTTTTTTTCTGATTTCCACGCAACACACGGTAGCAGCCGTGCATTGATATTTTTTGTAATTTTCTTCAAAATTGTGCTTTTGCCAAGATGCAGTTCCTGACTCTTTCGACTAGTTCTCGTATGTTGAACCAGTGGCAGGTCCGGGGGAAGGATTAGTGTAAATGGCTTCCCACAAAACGACCAAGTTGCCCTTTGGAGTGGTTCACCTTTTCAGTTATAGCGTTCCCTAGATTTTGCTCTTCACAGTGCTACATCTGTCGTCCCATGCACATGATAGAAGAGGTTGTCAACATCCTGCCAAAAATATTTCAGGACAAAAGGTATCATGACGTGTTTCGGTAAATATTCAAGTTGGGAAAAGCCGTTTTTTTCTCTTCATTTTCCTTTCTAATGAAAAGTGAATAGGAAGCTTGACGCCTGGCTATTGCATTGTTTGAAACATTAATCAAAGTTTTCGAAGTTAGTACTGTACTTTTCCTACCTATTTTGAGATGTTAGGGTCATCCATCGTAAAATGATAGTACTGACATGGATTTTTAACAGGACAGTAAAACTTTTTCTAGTAAAAAGTCATGAAAAAAAATTTGGTGGCATTGCATTTTCACAAGAACTTTCTTCCGTTTTTGTGGTTTAATCCGAATTTGCCTGAAAGCCTAAATCCGAGGGAAATTCTGGCGTAAACATGAAAGTGAGATCCAAAGCTCTCAATACTTAAATCCAAACTCTAGGTAAAATTTAACAGAACGTTTGCCTCAAGTTGCAGTTTTCGAATTGCGGCGAGGTATTTTTACCGGGTACCTGAGAACGCCCAACTCTTATCTTGATATGCCCTTGCGGCGTGTAGCAAAATGTTGATTTTATCGCAGGCGTTCATCACAAGTGTGCCTTAGCACGTAGTTGCACCGTACACATAATGTTGGCTACAATTTCGGATCTTAAGTTATTGAGGGTTCATTTGCCAAGTTGGTATAACTCGAAGCAGCAGTATTTTTTAATTCAAAAATTAACATGTTGTACTGGGAAAACCGAGTTTTTGTAGATAGACACGAGTAGGCGCAACTTTTTCTCGGGTCGACTGCTTGAGCCACTGTTGATGAAAGCGAATAGGATTGCTCAAACTTCGATGCTGCAATACGAAATCGGTGCTGTTTGTTGAGGCTGCAGCAAACAGTCTCGAGTTTTGCCAAGTTTCGGACAGTAAGTTACGACTTTCCCAGGCAAACCTCATAACACCAATTTAAATACATTACAAGGCGTTGAAAGCACACACTCCTATGAAAGCATAAAAAACAATGACCCATAGAATACATGTGGCACTGAATGATTTTTATCGCTACACATATCGACAGAGTGTTATTCAATTGATTTCATCAACTGCTGGGCAAATTTTTACACCAGCCATCACTCTTTTCATTCTCATTGTCCTCGTCATGGTACTCGGGCTCTGAGTCGAAAATGTTGGACAACGAAGGGTTCGAGGCTGTNTGAACATAAACTCCATCCCAAACGCCACGTGTGGATCTGGTACTTTGTTGAACTGCACTCGTGTGAATGCAATTAAGCGACNTATGATCAGTACAAGGTTAAAAAGAGGAAAGTGCTTTAACATTTAATAGAAGCGTTCAGATTAAAATCACAAGGCAGTGGTTACCCCGGGCCACGAGTTATAGAAAATTGGCAAGTGTTGAAACATATATAAAAATTCATTTTAGATATTTTCACAAATCTTTGACAGAAGGTGCTCAGCAAAAACAATGCGCTGGTAAAATAATTCTGACCCTTAAAAAGGTATTGATAGAATAGAAAAAAAGGAATTAATTTCACTCATTTTGAGCCATTTATCAACTTAACACTTCACTAAAAATCTCTAAAAATACATGATCTTCGCTAAAAGGCTAATGTGTAGCAATATAGCAATACGCCCTGCCTGTATCATTTAAAACTGAAATCAACATTCTTTTGCAGCCAATATCTCTTTAATGACGTTCATCCTTTAATAGGCTACATTTAAAGTGATGTTTCAGGGTCAAGTTTCGTTGCTATCAACTGTTATTGACTTCAGCGTTATGGATTTAATAACAAAAATTCGTAGCCTTATTTACAGATATTGCAAATTATCTCCTTATTTAGTACTTTCCCTGGTGCTTTTCGGTTGTTACGCACGAAACCAATCAAATACAACTTGTTCCTCACTAACATCGCTAATTGATACATTTCTTAAAGTATCAATTCTGTGTGTCTGCACTTACCTATAGGAAGTAACGCAGTAATCTTTCCATCTCAGCCAACTGTTGTTCATCGAGCCTTTTTTTGTGCCTGCTACACGACGAGGAAACAACCAAACAGATCTGCGTGTTTCGCAAAGCAGCTGAAAAAATCGCTTAGGCGCTGTAAGGTGACAGGCGCCACCTAATGTAAGTCGTGTTCAGAAAAAAACTCGTTGCACAAGCTTGGTCTTCTCTCTTCGCAAACAAGGTTTGTCAGTTCAGGTTTTCGCTTCAACTTGTGTTTTCTAGAGGTTGTATCAAATTCTCAAAGCCTTATACTGAAAAGGTGATGCAAGGTATTTTAATGTTGTTATGGAAAGCAGATGTTTGATAAGGCGATTAAGAATGTGACAAAACTGCAGAAAGTTTACAAGCATTAGGTTTGGTAACCACCCAAACCAGCACTATTGAAACCAGCGTATTTTGTGAGTTGTGCCTTACATTGCATTGAAACGTTAAACGTGCGTCACAAGCTCTTTGCGTTTTTGGCAATTTAATGATTTTGTATACATCGTTGGTTTCAACGTTTCCTTTTTTTATTGAATATCAGTTCGAAGTTTCTCGGAAGTAAAACGTTCTTCGTGATGAAAGATTTACCGGGACCTATTTGGGCAAGCTATTTTCTCGTAACTGATGGAACTATACTGCGAAGATTCTGTGTTGGAGAAGTAATTACCGCTTACACGTTAATTGATGTTTTTCTTTGATAAGAACGAAAAGCCAAATACGCCCAGCTGTGCATGCACCCCGGAAGGTAATTAGCTGAATGACGGAAAAATATCATCAGGAATCTATTAAACGTCAATTCTACTTGGTGATTTTTTATTTATTTTGCCTCAGACCCTTGATGGGCAAAGAATACTACTGCGTCGTCATTAGTAATGACGCACCGGAGCTGTTCTGTTGGAAAACGTGAAGCAGTTTAGGCTGATTAAAGTTGAGATCAATGAAAATGTTCCACGAAATCGCAGATGCCACCCATCGTTTAACTCAAAACCGGTTAGGTCCATCTTGGACAGAAGCACATCCAAAATACCATCACGAACTGCTCTTGGCAATAGTATAGCTAGACGCATAAAAATGTTTGAAATCCGTTCGAGCACCTGGCAGCCTTTTCAATGGTAACTGCATTACTTCAGTTTAAAGCGATAAACATTCAGAAGGTTTATTCTGTAATGAGTCGATAGATAATAAGATGACTGCGTTTGTAGGATGCAACTAATAAAAATAAAAGTTTAACTGAAATAAACAACCTATTTAGTAGAAAGAACAAGAGCNAAAACTGATGCTGAGTAATTTTCAACATAATAATTAAAATAGGGAACCGGAAATCTGCTTATTGCAGCGTTAACAGTTATGCATCATACGCTTTAACAACCGAACCTATAAATCACTGGCGTGACTTGTAATGTTACGCTACAACTGACTCAAGCTGAAAGACTCGCACTAACTTGTTTTCACTACTCATTCTCTCTAAGGCTAGGGGTTAGAATTTAAAGATCGGGCTAGATCGGCTCATTATATATATGCTGATATAAGTGGCCTAGTGGGATAGAGCGCCTTCCACGGATGTCGGTAGGTTGGGTTAGAATCCCAGTTGAGTCACAACTAAGACTTCAAAAACGGCACTCGCAGCCTGTCCAACCTCGTTCTCGGTAAGGATGAGCTAAAGGGAAAGCTTCAGGTGCGGTGCAGCTATTGGCCTGCCACCAGTGCAGCATTCACTGTGAAAATAGCAGCGTGACCTCCAACGCAGAGTAAGCAGATATAGGCGCCTGCAGACCACTTGTGACTCTCCAAGGGCAGTACTGCGTGAGTTGTATAATGGAACTTCCTTTCTTTCTAATTAATCGTTCTAACTTCGTTTTTTCTTTCATAGCAACAAAACGGATAGGTTTTTCAGAAGAAAAAGAGAAATCACGAAAAGTTTTGAGGAAGTATTATTATGATTACATCAAAGATAGACTCATAAAAGCAGGAAATGATTTTGAGCCAGAAGCGCAATGGATTGAATATCCAACAATATTGTCGAATGAGTTGCTTAAACCATCGAAGCTGCAGAGACGCCTGAGCACATACCACCCACAAAGTACAAGGAAGCCCAAATAATATTTTGAAGTAAGAAAGATGATCCTCTCTTGCTGATCATTACATTAATGGCTGCTTTTGTGTAAATCTGGCCAACATTTCATATGTGTTTGACCAGTCGAATCAACTCAATATGACAATGCAATGTAGAAATAGGTCAGTATGTTTAGTTTCTGAGAAAGTTGAGGGGCTTAAGAAAAAGATACGTCTCTGGAAAAAAAGGGCGAAAGGTAAACGACTTGATATGTTTCCATTGCTCAGCAAAAACGTCCCCTCATGTGGACTTCTCTAAACCAATTATTGAGCGTCTGGCTCAACTGTCGCAAAAGTTTGATTACTACTTTCCAGAAGATGCGCATCCTAGAAACCTTTGTATTCTGAACCCCTTTGCTGCTAATTCTGTATCGGAGAAAGTGACCCTGTCCGTGGTACTTGATATTAAACTCATTGAACCTTCTAAAAAAGACAGTCAGAAAGCTTCGATATCAAGAAGTCGATCTTACTTCATTCTGGATTCATTTAAACAAAGAATACCCTTGATTGTCAGACCGTGCCATCAAATTTCTCATGCCATTTGCCACCACTTACCGGTGTCTGTGTGCGTCCGGCTTCTCAAGTGTAACAGCAACAAAATCAAAGGTCGAAACAGTCTTAAAACTGACACTCTGAATGCTACGTTGCATGTGAGCTTGTCTCCTATCAAGTCTCGAATAGATCTTATCATACAGTATCGACAATCAAGAAAAACTTTTCCATAAACANTANATTGCACACTGTATGTTCTGTGTTGTTNAGGGTTTATTTCTTTCTCGTATGTCAATTTTTTGTTGTTATTTTGTCACNACATCTCATAATGGGCTCCCCAAAAAATTATCGGTAAAGGTGGGCCGCAAGCTGAAAACTCTTTTGGAAGCACAGATGATATCCGAAATAATCTATAGCAGATGCAACTTCGCAGCGTTTCTTTATGCCTTTATGGAACTGATTGACTTTTCGTGTTATCGCTGTTTTGAGAAAATGTGAAAAAGTTATGTTTGCGCAGTAAACCTCAAAATTTTAGAAACTTTAACTTAATATCTTTGTTGTAGAACATGTAGTGAATATAGAGTGGACACGGGCGTCATTAAGAGGAAACTACTGAACGTTGACAAATGTTGTGTAATGAAAACTTGATGGCAATATATTAATGTAATAAAGATGCAAAGTTTGCTAGTACGGGAAATAGTCAAACTTTAAAAAATCCGCGTAATAACAGTGGCAATCAAACGATTAAAAGGTTTTAATCCAATCAGGATGGTGCCGCAAAAAGCGGGATTTGTCCGGTAGTTGGAGCACATCCGCTGTTCGCCTGGTGTGTGCATGTTTTTAGTGGGATGAAGAGGAAACGCTATCTACGAGTGCGCATAGGCACTTTTATAGACAGTTTGCAACAAGGCTATTGCCCTCGTATTTCCAGCTTTCTAACGCTAACTTCAAGCTGCTCCGATCATTTCTGGTCGACGACGTACTTTGCAAAAAGTGAAACGGCTTGTTTATCCGGCAGGAAAATTTTTCTGTTTTGAAGGCTGGCTCCAAGCAGTTACCCAAGAAATTAAGTGATGTCGACACAGAGCAGTGACGATTTGTAGATCGATTCTGCTTGTTTCTCCCCGGAAATCGCATGCCGTCTGCCAAGCCCATGAGATGATTACGAGAAACCTAGGACTTTTAAAAAATATAAGATATTCCACTTTACAGTCACATGATCTTTATCACGATGTTGTCATAAACCGTTTAAACACTAAATTTGCTGTTAAGACGTTGACAGATCTGAGTTACACAGCAGAATTAGAACGCAAACATCTAGTGTCTTTCTGCCTAGCAATTTACTCGACACCGTTGTTACTGAGTCATATTAGTGGGTTGCTGGACAAAAATTGCTATTTGTCAATTTGTTCGAACAAGACAAACACAGCTTTTTAAAAGTAGTCTTGAACTGGAACAGCAATATGACTGACGCTGCGGTTGTTACTGAATAAAGTTTGCTGCCGTCATGAGTCTATTTATCTTGCAATGAACAAAATAAACAATATAACTTATACTAAAAACACTCTAATATTTCCATGGAAAATTCAAGAAGTTATGTGCAGGATATTAAAAAATTGTCTGTTTCAAAGAATACTTGAGCTTTTCGTGAATTAAATACTTAACCAGTTGACAAACAATTTCTCTCTTAACAAAAGACACTTAAATAAACTTTCGAAATTATTTTAAACACAAGTCTCAGAACAGCCAGAGTCAAGCCGTCAAAGGAAACCAGAAAATTGTTCTACTCTTTTGACATGACGTCATTGCTGATGTACGCGAAGGAAAAAGGAAAATTAAATTCAATGACATAACCTGTTTTGATGTTTGTAGTAGCTGTAGTCCGGTTTTATAAGCGCTTCACATAAATACCCGTTTTAGTGTAAAACAAGGCGTTGGTTGTGCTCAAATATGTTGCAAATATGTCAAGAAAATTTACGTTCAAGTGTTTTTCGAAAGTTTCCGTTCATAGCTTAATGTAATTCATTTTCTAGTTTTATGGCTAATTTGCGCATGATCTTTGAGTTTCTTGTCTATTGTAGCATTTTGCATTGTGCTTGCAGGTCATTTAAGATTGATGTTTACACAATATTATGATGGAATTTACGCGAAAAGAAGCACGCGTCGTTCGGATACTTTTTTTCATCATATTTTGTTCAACTTTATCCGTTGGTAAGTCTTGCACTGTAATATATGCAACCGGTAGTTGCTTTTCTTCCATTTTGCGTCAAGCTCTGCTTGCTATTGATAATAAAATTGTATTAGAGCACCATNATTTTTGCTCTTATGTGTTGCANATCAAATTCAAATATATGTCTGTCTCACGTTAGCAACTTTTTGCTATACATGTGTCACTTATTGCTGATGTGATAAGAACACAGGACTCATTGCTGGTTGGGTTTGGGCGTCTTCCACATCCTTGGTGGCAATCGCAGAAAACCTGCAGTGATATAACTGTTTCGACTACATAGTATGTAAGTGGTAGTAGGGACCTATTTTAGATGTTGGTGTGGACACAATCTCCTTTGCTGAGCCGGCAGAACGATTCACTCACACTAATTTTTTGAGATAGTTTTGAAATGGTTGGCCTTTTTTGCTTTTCACTTTTTGAGAAAGATTTCACTGAAAAGTAGCAAAAAATTTCCACTATGCGTCACTTACTTTGGTTATGTTGGGGGACCATTTAAAAAACTTCGGGGCCAAGAATATTTTACTGGGTCCTGGAAGAGAAATGGCAATGTGTAATGTAAAGGGTTTCAACGCTTAGTTGAGGGAAAAGACTTGCTACGCGCGAAACCTTATATATTGTTGACTAGAATGAGAAAACCAGTTGTTAAAACACTGGAAACGCTGTTAAAAGACTGACTTTCTTGCACGTCTGCGTGCAAGTTGCATACCGGTCATGCTTCAAAGAGTTTCTGTTGCGTTGCATCTAAGTGTATTAGTTATAACGTATTTATGAATTTATGACGCGCTTCATCGCACCAAGTTCGTCAGGTGAGCAACTGATTTTTCTTTCGTTGCCAGATACGTGTCATCATAAGAACGGAACAACCACATGCTCTCTTGCGTTCTGCAAATTTTTGTTGCAGTTTATGTTGCCACAAGAGTTAAAACATGTTTGCTTCAAAAAATTTAAGAGGTGCTTTCTAGCCCACATATTGTTGCGCTGGAATTGTCGTAGAGAGGAATATGAGATTCCACAAATTCATAACTTGTGGTCAACGGCTTTAAGATTTGCAAAATGCTCCGTTTGTTTGTGAAGTTTCTTTTTGTGTCAATGTTCAATAAATAAATGTTTTTGTCAAAACCACCAACATTGAATGAGAAATAACACAACCTCTGCTTTCTGCAACAGTTTTCATTCAGTAACTATACAAACTGCGCATTCACTGAAAAGTACGAGGAGTCAGTATCGAAGGAAGGGTTGTCCGCACCGATTAAACACCTGTAGTGTAGCTCCACCGGCCATCAGATCTCATCAAACGGCGAAAGCGCAGCTGGAAACCCGGCATTATTAATGTAAATACGTGATAATAAAACTTCGCAGTACATAATTCGGGTTAATTCCACCTTGCCCTGAAAATTTACCACACTTAGTGGAGAACGCTCTGTTTAATTCTGCTTGACTTGTGAGGCATTTTGGAATAATTAAATAGGTTTTTGTTAACAGTTTCAACTCTGAATGTTTTGTTTAAACCTGCCTGATCGGGTAGTTTTTTCACGAAGACGAGAAACTTTTGTGGCAGCTATAGATCCACGAGAGCAAAAGGCTAATCTTGTTTTTGCATCACGTGATGTTTTTATTTTATGTTGTAACTTTCAAAATACGCAAATAAACGTATTTTCCTTCAATCAGAACAAAACAAGTTTTATGCAACACCGATGGCATATTATTTTAAGACAAAAATAATATTATTTGCTCAGTGATATATTAAATACTATTCCTTCTGCCTGGATCTTAACCCACTGCATATCTGAGAAATCACTGCGTTTTATGAAAACGCGTTTGAAGATTTTGTTATATACTATAATTATACACATTTCATTGATAAAATCAAGGTTTTGTATACACCGTACAGCCCGCTGGATATTTTTTGCGGCCTTCGTATACACAGTGCACACTTTTAGTATTTTTTGTNATCTAGAACACAAGAAACATTTTAAAAAATACCATCCTCCTGATAAAATAAGCCAACTTTGAATTTTAAAAACGTAAATATATCAAAATGAAGATATTAAAATATATTAGCTNTTATAAAAAAAGAGCATAATTTGAATAAAATGGTTCTTCGCCGTTGGGTGCTGACGAAACAAATGTGGCTCTCACTNAAAAAATTTTGACCACCCTTGGNTTAGACATTGAAAAGCTCAATATAGAAATTTTCAGGAATTGTCAGCTATACGTAAAAAAAAGAGAAGCAGGATTCCAACATAACGCAGCAGTACTATAGTCTGGAGTTAATGACAAANTGGTCGAGTTTGATTAAGCATATCTACACCGGATTTACTTATGNTTTATCAAAGTCCACTTATCAAAGTCTTTAAGGAATTCTTTGGAGAATACAAAAGGATGTANACTTTTGTTTATTTCATATCTTGAAAATAGAAATGCTTTTGTGTTATTTTGTTGTTCTGCGACATTACGGCTTGTTTGAAAAGTATACATGCAGACGATTTTGAATTTTCGNGCTTTTCCATATGAAGCAACACTTTTTTCGAAACGTTTCTCGCAATCGCCAGGATTTTGCAACACACATATTTGTCACCCCTCTCGTTTAGAAACACGTTACAGCGTTCAAGCGTTTGTAAGAAAACGGCTTCAATCATCTGCAGCTTGAATCTCCACCTGGCTGTCGCAGGCATCAGTAACACAGTGTTGTAACAACAAGTTTGACTGTGCCGCAGCAAGCAGCCGAACAAAACGCCCGAAGCACATTATGTCGCAGTGTCACGTTACTGTAAACGCGTTGATTTCCGTAACGTTGTGCGTTTAGCCAAAGAACGTGACAACTCGCACAGTAGCAACGAATGATTTTTATTTTTTGCTTTTCTTGTGTTATCACAGATTAATTTTACCAAACTAAATCATTGTTTTGTAAGACGTGTTGGTGTTCAACTGCAATACTGGAAGGTTTTTATTTGTTTTCACTGTAACTTTAAAAGGTGGTGTTGTCCATTTGTTCGAGGATCTTGAAAACGAGGATAAACGTACTGCTAGGCAATACCAATAGAGCAACATACTCTAGGGTTATTTTAATGAATTTACAAAAGTAAGGCAATGTTTATAATCAGCCAAGCTCAAATACTTGGTCACTGCAAACATATTTTTTTTAATTCCGCCAACTCATTTGCTTCGATGTCTGAAAAGGCTAAAAACGGGTATATGAATGTTCCTCCGCAAAATGTTTCAAAATGAATGTAAATCTCTACAAACTGTCTCGCTACATCCGGCTTTGGAGTTGTTTGAGTCTCTTACTGTCAAATCCAAGGAGTTCACAGGAAGACACTCTTCAATTATTCTCATTTGCGGGAGATGAACACAACAAGTGAATTTGATTTACACTGATAAAGTTTTCCTGTGACGCATTTGTCTACGAGCCGTTTTAATTCCCGCTATTTAGTGCAAGTTTGAAAGGCGCTATAATTCAAGATTGTCTTCAGCAGACGTTAAGTGAACTGTTGTCCACTTTTGCCAGAGAACCACAGAAGATTTTTTAAGTCACAGAACCAAGCTCCATCATATTGTGCGAAACAAATTACAAAAATCTTAACCGAAGTTATGCACATTTTATCTCCAAGTTCAACGTTTTCAATCAACTTGTTTGGTTACCAATAGCCTCTCGCTTAGTGAATTGTTGTAAATGGCAAAATTTAGCTAAAGTAAAATTGATTGGATGCTCACTTGTGTCAATTTATATTAACATGATGTCATCCACTCTTGTAACCCGTTTAGTTCTCTTCTCTGTTCGAAGTGCGTTAAGTTTTGCGCTTCCCAACTGGTTACGGCGATATCTTCCATTACGTCAAGAGATTAAAGACTGTAGCTTATAATGCGTAACTGCTTACAGGCGTTTATCTTCCTTGTGTTGTACAGTGAATGGAACAATTAGTCTTGGGGACGTTTCAATGAGAAGCTTTCAGTTATCAGTTTATCAGATGGAACATACGGCACTATTGCCATCAGTCACGAATAAACAAGTCGTTTTGGGTATTAAGTGGCACAAACAGTCCTCAGCGAAAGTATTAGTGCACGAAAACATAAAAATATGTTTTGTTTTTTCAAATAGTTTTGACGGGTTAATACGCATTAAGAAGAATTGCTAGCAAGAAGCATTCACACTACTACAAAAGACTTTATCAGCCACGCTAGGACATGGTTGATTATACATTCCTTCCCTGGGCAATACCAGCAACGTTTATCAGAANATTTGCTGCGGAAGATGATNGAGAAATATGTTTGTCAATCATCCTGCAAAATGCGCCTGACGCTTATCGTTNTGGGCTTCCACCTACATTCTACCAAGCACTTGTTAACTCTAGCATGCGNATAGACGACTTTTCTTTGAAATAAATAGTANTAATCAGTTAAACTTGAATAAGGAAAAAGACGGCTATCCCATACATNTTGCCACACTTTGACATTTCGTCTGAAATATATTTAGGTTCTTGTGTAATGTGCGATGGCTTATCATTAACACAAACTGCTCCGTAATAATGATGGATAGAAAATTTGACGAATGCTTTTATTTAACTCTTGTTTCAGGACAAAACAACCAAAGATTTGTTAATTTGCTTTATCAGATGGCCAGTTTGAACAACCTCAACTCTCCAGTAAGTTGAAAAGTGTGCAAAGAATACGGTAGAACGAATTTTTTGTGACAGCTTGAAGAAGGTTGCGATTTCCCGACGAAAGAAAATGCTGCGCTTCACGCTTGTAATTGTGATTCGCTATATTTCTTTCTCCTTCATTTTCTTTATGGAGTGCGTTTTGCGTCATGATTTTTCTATGTCACTTCTTGCGTCATTTCTTCAAAATATTTTTACATCCCGCGCTTCGTTTGTGCAAAGTGGATTTCTGCTTCCAACTTATTTCGTAAAAGTTATTTTAAAATTTTATGTGCTTGAGCATAAATTTTTGAAAGCGTTGGCAGAGCCATTTGTCGAATACTGTCTTTATACCGTAATTTAGATATCAACAAAAGCAGCATCTTTAATCGTGCAGATATTTTTTTCAAGATATGTTTAAAATTGATAAACACTCGGCCGACAAACTTTCCCAAAAACAATTAAAAGTTGGTCAAATTCAAATAAAAACGTACTTCTCGTGAACACACTTACCAGTATCTTCACTTATTACAAATGCGCAATACCCCGCCTCAGGATGTGAATCGCAGCTCTGTGAAAACTGTTTTTGGCCAAAATGTTCGCTGCCTTGTCTACGATTTTGAAACCGTGTGCTGAATTCGATGTGTGTCGCAAGCGCCAAAGCCAAACTAAGCAGTGCTGTGATTAAAACACAAAACCTCCAATGAATTGCGTGTAAATCAGCAGGTATATTTTCAACATCCTAAAACCCAAATGATGAAATAAAATAAAGGAATTTTTATGAAGTATATTGGATCTCATATGTACATGGTCAAATCAATGTCTGGTCGTACTTTTAAACAAAATCGTGTGCATATTCGTTTTGCCAACTCTAGCCGTGAAACTGAACACCCTTACGAAAGTAAACAGTTTTTTCCTACTCTTCATTCTGATAGCGCTTGTGTTACCTTGGCAGTGCGTAATAGTGTTCATGCTCGGTATTTACTTTCAAGTGGTACAAATGCAAGCAGTGATTCTTCTCGTCCCAAGGGCGATCGACGACCCCAGTATGGATGCGTGGCTACTGTGTTTGAAATTTCGTAGAGTCGAATCACTAGATACTTCCGTGCGTTTTTCGTACTAAGTCATTATGTGTTAAACCCACGTAACCGAATAGAGTTAATCTCTGATTGCGACTAGCTCTGAGTAAGAAAAAGGGATGTTGGTGATTACATGTACTATACACATGACGACATGATAAGTTACGTGCATCGTCGCTAGTAGTCGATATCGCTTCCTTCTTTACCTTGAGAGCGTCACGCCATGAATTGCGTCGGGGAAAGGTTTGTGGTCTTGCAACTAGTTCAGCAATGCTTGAGGAACTAAGCACAACGAACCAAATGACGGAAGACAAATGACGTCATAGCAATGGTGCCAAAATGGGAAGAAAGATTCAATTCCCCAAGATGGAAAAATGACTCACATGTTTGGATTACATAATTTCACCACTTGCAAACTCTATAAACAAAAGAAAAAAATGTATTTTGTATTTACCATTCCGCTTTGCCCGATTNTTTGATCTCCTTTTCATTACACGTCTGCTGTTGGTTTTTGTAAAGCCTACTCTTACATGAATATACTTNTAGAAAATTTCAAAGTTTTTTCTAATGGTTTGTAGTATCTGAAACTCTCTTTGAGCTACTGGAGCAAGTTTTGCACTGCCATGCTCAACCAACCGAAAACTCATGCAGCAAACCACTGAAATATGTATGAAATGATTTTACCAACACTAACAAGTTTTTCTTGTTGCAGGCCTTGACGCAAAACTTGCAGCTGTTTTTACAAAGTCAGCCGTTATCAAATCAGCCAGTAGGATCCACCTTTCCGAAGTGCACCATCAATGTTCCCATTTGTTTTAGGTAAGTTTATATATCTCCGTGAAATGATCTGAAGCAAAGCGGCTGAAATATCAGCACTATCCTCGAGTGCTTTGAAATGGTACCCTATCGTTTTCTCAATTGGTATCATGCTGTTCTTGGCAGGAGCTTATGGTATGTACGTGACGTCATGGAAAAATTAAGAACAGATCAGAAACAAAAGGTAGTTTTTTTACCTTAACTCTTCCAGTAACATGGCGTTTTTTGCACAGGACGAAATGCGGAAGTAACATTGCAAATGCTGAAAGCAGTGAAGCTGCTTGTTTGCGAGACCCGAGCTGCTGCTTCGACAAAGACTTGAAGCTTTACAAGCAATTTTATGGTTCCAGTTACATGAATGGAGCGCCGTTGTGCTATCACGGCATTACTTCACTCAGCTACTTGTGAGTCCTTCTTCTCCTTAGAATGTCGTCAATGGCCTGTCGTCAACAAAAGCTGAGCTCAAAAACGGCCGGGGCGTTGTCTATTGCGGATTGCGTTCAGAGTTACTTTGTCTTTGCAAATGCTTTGCGCTTCAAGCGTTTCTAATATATCAAGCATCGTATTTGACATGAAAGGTAATCAGTCGCAAAATGCTTCCTTGTCATCTGCTCTTCAGTTCGCGTGAACTTCCGCAGCGGAGTTGGCACACACGTGAGTGGCCTTGCACGCACGAATAGTTTATTTTCACTTTCACAAGTGAACATTAAACACGAACCGCAAAACGCTTTTTGTTTCGTTTGGTACTTCTGTACAATTGCGTAGAATAGTATTGTTGGAAATGTCGTGTTTGAGTATTTGAAAACTCGATCTTAACTCCCTCACGTAAGCGTTTAGAACACATAAGCTAAATTTCATTGTTTATATGAAAAACTTCACTGGGTTCCTTTTGGAATAGGTGACGTATATCTGCTGCATTTATGGAAGTTGACGTGATTTGCAGTCATTTTGTGACTTTATATGGCACTTTTACTCCATTTTTATTTTCGTGTAATTAAGAAAATTTTGGCTGTTATATTACTGAACACTACAAATCATAGCTCTTAGCCCTTCTTTGAAAAACAGGAGCTGTCACCGAGGCAATCTTCGAGCACGTTTCACGTTACGCCACAAAACGAAGGCAAAAGACAATAAACATCTACTGTGAACTTTGATACATATTGATGGAAGCGTGCAACTACGTAGCAATTTTGTTGTCTGTTTTCAAACATTTCCTTTTGACTTCGCTTGCAGGCTGAAAAAATAAAAAATAAAATTTTGCTCAAAGTCGAATTTCTTAATAAAACTGCTTTGACGAGCAGCTCAGGTTCGATGAAAGTATTACCGCACAGGTTCTGTAGGAAAGAAAACAATTTTTGTTAGAATTTTTCGAGTTTTCCTGGGAATGTAAAACTATCTGTGCAAAGATAGCCATGGAATGTTGATATCTGTTGTTGCGGTTTGATACTGATCTACTGTTTGCTGTGCAACTTGCAATGTTCTCGTTTCAATCTCCCAAGGCAGTCACTTGCTTGCGCTATTCAGTTTTGGGTTCGTTGCGCAGCGCGTGCTCTGGCACTTTCTTTCAGTCACCAGCGATGAGCGAACCAACGTGGGTATTGTCAACTAAAATAAGGTGCAATTTCAAAAATATCCAATTTCTTTCCAATTTTTTTTCAGACAACTGGCGAGAAAGACTAATCCCTGGTCTCCATTTTATCACGTTTCGCTCCTACGTTTGTTTGAAACGGCCCATAACAATTCCATCTACCGGATTTTAAACAGCGCCTGCTCTTTTACTGGTTTTCCTGGTCTGTTCAGTAACCGACTACTGAACGGGCCTGCATGCGGATGGAAAGGTAAGTAGGAAATGCTATAAACGTCCTTCCTTGGTACCAAAACATAGACAAATATCAAGGAAGGCAATTTACAAAAATGCCTTGTTGAACTGTAATGTGAACAAAGTTTGTAAGATTAGTGGCAAAATATGAAGGCCATAATCATCCAGAAATGCTATGAGAGCGACTAGCTCACAAATGCACCCTATATGAACACAGTTACAGTGCACATATTCAGCAGTTAAAATACTATTCCGACCTCAAATACACACAGTGCAAGGTGATTTTCATCTATAGTGAAAACGTTTTACAAATTGTTGTCACTCCTAAGATTGAAGATGTTCTGATTTAACTGAACATTTTGATGTGTGCAACATTTTCTTAAATCATTTTCTGTTTATGCTGTTTTAAGTTTGCACTCGTTTGCTGTTAAAAACAAGGCAAATAAATTTTTCGTAGAAAGTTTATAAATCATTTCCTACACTTAGTAACGGTAATTAAATCACATAATCATGAAAAGTAACCCGAGCCACAAACGAGTTTTTCTATAACACTAATGTTTGGTATAAATAGTTGAAAACATGGGCATCGAAAGAGGGGCTTGGCCCCTATCCGCATGGATTTTGAAATTTGATATTTTCCTATTAATTCTTTCGCAAATAAGGTTGTTATCTTAGTTTCGAGAGGTTAAATGAAATTTCACCATTATTGTCCCCCCCTGGAAAAATACTTTTGGATACCCCAGGAAAAATCGAACATTACCCACCCCCCGTGGAAAAAGTCCTTCCGACGTCCATGTTTGAAACTTGGATAACTTTTTCTGTTGCTAAGAAATGCACGTCATGCACATAAACTATTTTCTGAACTGAACGATGCGCTCATTGGGTACATTTGAAGGAATCACAAAACTGGAGTGTGTTCTGCGGGAATGTTGCTACAATGACAACTCTAGGACATGCCATTATCCAAGAAATTACCTGCGTGCGGTTGGGAACGAACTTCCCTACCCGGAGCTTTTAGCATCGGATGCTGCAGATGCGGAGTGCCCGAAGGTCAGACGATATTATCATATTGTATGCTTCGAAAGATCGTTGCACGATTTCTTTATCTTCATGATTTTTTCAGCTGTTTTCTCAATTGTTTTCCGATTTTATCCAGTGCAGCTGCGCACAAACGCTTTTGCCTAAAGCATGAACTTTCGCTGAAGGAAAAAAAGGAAAGGCAACTTGGGCAATATTGAACCTGTTTTCGATTGTTGTTGGTATTTGTCACATAGAATTTAGAATTTGGATGCTTGCCCTATGCAGGCTGATATTTCAACTAGATGCGATATTCATTGCCTGCCTTTGACCGCCGTAAAATATGCGAAGTTCGAAACACTCAGAAACTGATTGACACGAGCGTGCAGCAACATACTTTCTGATTCCCTTAAACAAGTTTGCCTGTTAGCAAGAACGCTGTACGACCCATGACCGTAATCAACCCGATAACTAGTATACACCTCAACCCTGTTCAAATTCTACAGTTATGTCTTCCCATCCTTGTAAGTATTATAACCAACTACCTAGTGTCTTTGGTGTTTATGTCAGTTTACCACCAAGGTAGACTTGATGCAGCTGAAAAATGTCAATCACCTACAGAAGAAATTTTACTCTGATACAAGATTTTGTAAGGGGGGAAGGGCTTATATCAGTGCTACAGTGTATACCTCTCCATCTAAAGGTTGAGTGATTGATCCATGACAGCTGATTGAATCGGGATGGCGCTCAGTGGGAGGAGCATTAACTTGAACTGTCTCGTAAAAAGCAAATACCATGCATTAGTTTGCCGCCATTAGGTGTCACACAAAAAATAAAAATGTCACACATTATCTTCAATATACACTAGTCAATCACTGAGGTGTAAAAATACTTTCCTATTGACGTTCAAGATACATTAAGAGCAAGTCCTTTTGATATCTTTTATTCACAAATGCTTGTTTATGGTTGCTCTTGTGTACAAAAATCACTTTTAGAAACTGCCACTGGATTTATTTGAATAAGATGATAGGACTGACGATGCGTAGTGTTACGTGAAATCGATTTCTTATTAAAAATTTGCGATTGATTTCTTGCTTTTTCCAGCTGCTGAGTGAAATTACATGAATACAGATATGCGCAAGTTTGAATCATCGCAAAAAGATGAAAGCAGAGTCCAGGCGGCTGATTCCTCTAAAGCCTATAGAAAACCTAGAGCTTTTATTTGCTTTTCCCGTTTATGCATTGTTTCTCCGCTCCCTTGGTATGGCCGGTGAACATATGAATAACGACATGATGTTTTCTGAAACCTTCAATTGGAAGTATGCTACATCTGTTCCTTTGTATTTATCTTACAAAATGCGCCATCTTTTCAATGTTTTCAACCAATCTACCACGGGTCATTTGTTTCATTTTGATCTTTTTGAATGTAATGACGGGGGTTGCAGAAATATTGACTAAAAGTCTTTCATGAAGCTAGGTGCTTCATCCAAACCTTTTTCTCAAAATGTTGATAATCTCAGTTAATATTGAACTTTAGCCTTTGTTTTGTGTTATGATTAGGGATGTGCATTACCAAATATTCAGAGGTTCTGGAATATTCCGTAATCTTTATTTAGAATCCAGAATATCGAATCCTATTCCATAATAACTTGTTACATAAGAATATAAGTATATCGACATTTGATTTGTGGATATTTTTGTTTAAAAATGAACAACGCCTGTATAACAAAACAGAAAAATACATATCTACAGCAACTTCTTATTGCAATGCAATATATTAGTTAAAGTTCCTTTTTCTCTCACTCAGGAGCACGAAGAGTGCCACTGCAAAATTCATTGCGACTGCAAAACTTACTGACACCATTTGTTTTGCTGGCTTTGCAATTTTTCAAGTTTATTTAATCCAAATTTATTTCGAATCTAAATATTTGAAAAACTTTGATTTTTTATTCGAATACTGCAGGATTCGAATCCATAGGATTCGATATTCCATTATATGCATCCCTATTTATGATCGATCTTCACATTTTTCATGGTTCTATGCTATTGATTGGATGATATCAATTCTATAATTATGGATTTGCATTGAAACTACGCACGCTGTTGGTCCCACAAGTTTAAGATAAATTTGACGTTTACACTAGAGGTGTTCTTCCTGCAGAATAGTTAGCTGCAAGAAAAAAGTTTCGGTCAGAAAACTACTGAATGACAGAACAACTTTTGCTCAAATTTTCGAAACATGTTAATCAATAATATAATTTCGCACTGTCGTTACTTCGCAGGCTCACGTCACAACTGCCGCTTCCAATGTGTTCAAGCGTATTCCATGTCAGCACTCTGGCAATACGATTGCAGCAAACAGCGCTGCTCAATGCATGATGAATAAATGTTGTTTCGACTGGGCAGCTGCAATACCTAACCGAAATCCTTTAAATCCTTTCCCCGCTGTACATTCACCTGGCATCAACAACTTATCTCCTGGACAAGGAAATCTTCCTCTGCTGCTTGCTGGATTGCCAGCCGCTCGGTCTGGAAATGGTGCCAACACAATGTTAGCCCATCTTCTTTCGGGTTCTAGGTTCATTCAGCCCCCCAGCCTGGCGCCAAACCAAAATCAGTCACCCATCTACACTTGCCCATACAACTTTGTGAGAAATCCTGGCTTACCTGACCTCGGTGACCGCCTGCAAGGATGCTGTGAACAAACATTTTGTTTCCACAGAAAAGCGGTAACTATTGCTATGATACATTTGGCTTTGAGTAAGCTTTAATTTAGAATTTTTTGGGCTGGGACTAAGAGGCTGAGAAAATAGTAAAAGAAATAAAGTTTTTTCAGCAATTTCGTAAAAATGTAGGCGTATGTATCTTTATCAACTGAAATACATGAAATTTAGCAATCTACTGTAAGGCTGCATGTTTTTCAGTTTGAGTTACATCATGTAATGTTTCACCGATAAGTGCAAGTATAAACAATGAAAGGAATGTTTTTGCTTTGTTATTTTGGTCAGCAGCTCCCAAGCTGAAATCCACAGACTGTTGGAGTTAGTGGAAACGGTCTGTGAGGTTCGTATTTAGAATGGCATTTTTCATCATAGTATCTATTACGTTGGTTTGCAAAACACCTTTTCTACACAACTGCTGCCTTTGTGACGTTGGATCAATATATTTGAACTGTTCATTAAGGCTAACTGTAGGTTGGTTTAACGAAGCGCGGAAGATTGGGAACTACCGTTTCACATGCAAAGTGTAACAGTTTTAGTCTTAGCTGGAACCGATTCTGCACATTGCAATTACCAAAAACCCTGTTTGGGGAACTGCAATCGCAATTACTAACCCCACCGGTCGCCAGATCAAGTTCCACTCTGTCTAAAAACTTGTTCATTTAATCAAAAATGGATTTCATTGTACGTTTTTTCCGACAACTTTACTGCAAATATTTTTGAGCTCCTCTTCATGAAACACTGAAACAACGCTTGCTAAATGTTAGCATTAGGTTTGCGAACACTTAAAGTAGATGACATGCACTAAAATTACTCTATTGAACAAATTTTGAGTGAACCAGAATTCAAGCTTCCCGACTTTTTCATTGTTCAAATGAATCCAAAATAAAAAAACAACGGAAGAGGTGCCACATCGAAGAAACTTCGCTGCCTGCGCTAAGACATACTGTACATATGAAGCGAGTTTATCTCGACAACAGAAACATCGATTGTAGTTTTTGTGAGCAAGGTCGATTACAAAAGAGACCGTTAAAAATCTTTTGGTTACTGAATTAAGCCACGGATCCGAAGGATCGCTTTTGTTTCGAGTTGAAAAATGCTTTCTTTACTGGGTTATTTTCACCTCTACGTCATTTGTTACAGCTCTCCAACGCCAATTTAGCGCGGTTGAGCAACATGAACACGGCACCGCCTTTTCCAGGAACAGGAAGCATCGGATCAAGAAGCTTAGTGACAAATTTCAACAACTTAAACTTAGACACAGAGCATCAAGCAAGAACACCAGTCAACAACCCCCCAACTACCACAGCCGGATCTTTCACAAGCTCCCGCCCGTCGGCTTCCACTGCCTCACCGGGGACAATACGCTATATTGCAGCATGGCAAGCATGGTCCGAGTGGACTTCGTGTTCGAAAACATGCGGAACTGGGAGAAGAGATCGATCCAGGATTTGCAAGTACGACTCGGACACCCGTGCGCCGGATCATTTCTGTGCCGGTGAACACCTTGGTATTCGGACTTGCAACATGGGTGAGTGCCCCCCGAAAAGCAGAAGCTGGGGGGAGTGGCAGACCTGGGAATCGTGTTCAGCTCAATGCGGTGCAGGTCAGCGCCAGAGGAGAAGGTCTTGTTATTATGGCCGGACACGACTGGACGCATACCTGTGTGAAGGTAACGACGTAATGCAAGAGCAGTGCGTGGGCGCTGTCTGCGCCAGCTGGGGCCCATGGACCACGTATGGGTCATGTCGGGCCGATTGCGGAGGCACCGGAGTGCAAATTTACAGCAGAGTGTGCATGGACCGTAACAGGCCAGTGAACGCATCGGCGTGTGCGGGCAAGGCTGTCCTAGCTCAAAACTGTTCCCGCAAGAGTTGCATTGTTCTCACTGAGTGGGGAAACTGGGAATCGTGCTCACATACCTGCGGCACTGGAGTCCAGCAGCGCAGGCGCCTTTGCCTTCAGAACGGACTACAAGTAAACCAAAGTGCCTGCAATGGTACTTTTGTTGAAAATCAGCCTTGCGTAAGGGGTTTGTGTCCAGGAAGTGTAACATCAATGTCTTGGGCAGTATGGGCTTCATGGTCGTCGTGGAGCGCTTGTCCAGTCACGTGCGGAGAAGGTTTCAGGACAAGGGAAAGACGGTGTTTATACAAAGGAAACAGGAACGTAGCTCTAAACTCACTGGTTTGCGAGAACATATCCAAGAACAGCAAAGCCGTTCAAAGGCGCAATTGCACATCAGGACTATGTAAGTTGCAGTAAAATGTTGCAGTTGACCACAACGAACAAACGCTTCTTGAATTTAGTGTTTCTCTGGCAGTGTAGGAAACATAAAATGGCTCTCAGCAAGTTTATCAGTAAAACTGGTTGGTTTCTTTGCTACAGATTTAATTTCTGATTGTCAAGGAAGATTGAAACAAGTGTTAATTTTAAAAGCTTCTTGGCAGCAAACAAAAGTTTTAATATGTGATTTGCAGCGTAGACATTACATGAAACTTGCGATGTTAGTTTGAAAAAATAAAACAATTTGGACAAGTGCAATTTGCCGCATTCCAGTTCAAACATTTTTTGTTGGCAGGTTCCCAAAGAAGCGTTAGTTATGCATGGACAGCCTGGACCGCACTATCCGATTGTTCTGTAACATGTGGAAATGGCAGGAGGACGCGACAACGGGCATGCATGTCGCAAAATAGAATGGTAAATCTAATTCGCTTGTTTTCCACTATGTTTCAATGAAGATAACCTGCAAGCGTTTTTTCAAATAGCTTTCCTGAAAATCAAGAACGGCCGTGGGAATTTTTGTTGAAATAAACCAACATCATTTTATTAAACACCATTCCGATTACTTCTATCTAATTCGAAATTCCGGTGACCACCTTCGCCTAAACCAGGGGGTCCAAACATTTATGTTACCATGTACCCCTTCGGCATTCCGACAGATACACATGTACCCCTGAAATTTCTTATGACAAAACATTTTAACATGATTATTCATATATATATTTAACAATCAACATCTAACAATTTTGAAAATAATATTCACTGATATGCGTAAATATCTTTGGAAAGAAATATGCAAATATATTTTTCTTTTCTATTGCTAACCTTAAATGTCCCCCTTCGGATAGACAAAGGTTGAGAACCCCTGGTCTAAACTACAAAGGTGTTCCGCTGTTTGAACTGCCAAATGTGAGCGTTTTTGTTTTGCTTATATTGAAAAAATGCAAAACGGATTTCCGCTCAAAGTTTTAGTTGTTAGTAATTATGGCGTTTCAACATTGCTGGCGCTCAATCAAGTTTTTCATGGGTCAAACCGAATTAATCACTTTTTGGTAGATACTTTGCAACTTGACAGAGCTACGGTATTTTCATCAGCCAAAAGGAAAAAAATTTGAATCTAGGTAGAAGCTGCTAAATACCACCTATAATTAGACAAGTTCAAAATAGGTTGCTTTTCCCCTCTAGCCATAGATAGTTCAGTGAGTTGTAAGATAAAGAGAATGAACAAATCAGGAACATTTTTTACATGCAAACAGCAACTTGGTAAATGCAACGCTACTGACTTTCAAACAAGCAGCTGTGTGACCAGGGCCTTGCAGAGGGGAAAAAGAGGGTGGTGACCCCGGGCATCCAAGGCAGGTGGCATCCAAAGAGAAAATTACAAAAATTTCATTTTGTTGAAGTGCTGTAATTAGATGCTTCTTCGTATTCTAAGGCTTCTAACAGATACTGCATGGATCTGATGATAACTTGCCTGAATGGGGCATGCAAATGTACGTTAAGTGATCCGAGAGAGCGATGAAACATTGCCATCATTACATTAATGCCTCACACTCTATCTCTCTTGCTCCATTTGCAGATCCTCCATGTTACAGAAACGCCTAAAAAACTTGAATTTAATCAGGATTGAAAGAGAATACCTTTCAGTCGATGTGTAAAATGAGGTAGAGTAAATATTTTCAGATAGGAGACTTCATTTAGGAATGAGAAATTAATAAGTGTATAAGTGAATTGTTCATATGTTCCAGCTAGATCAATAAAAAGGCGTACTTCTTCATGTGTTTTTACTGAACAATACCCTTAGCGATTTGTTTATAAGTACCTTCACTCAGCAGGTGGAACAAACCAGGAATCAATCGCAAATTTGTAACAGGAAAACGATTTCATGTAACACTACGCATCATCAGTTTTACACCTTCAAGCAATGCTAACAGGTGAAACGTTGAAAGGGATAAAATAAACAATCTCAAGACTGCAATAAAAAAAATGCTCAACTCCAACCACGACAAATAAAACTAGAAAATATGCCATGCTCAAATACATGCATACACTGAAGCTTCAAAACTTACTGCATAAAGAACAAGAACTTAATAAACCCTGACGTCAACTAACGATTAACACCATAGAAAAAGTCGCTTTCAGGTAAATGTAACTTCTGACAGAGCGACGCTTCCAAAATAGCTTCAAACATCACTCGGTATGATTCTGAATAACTGTCGCAATGCGTAAACTCAACGTTCATTTGGTCGCTATGGCAACCAAGCCTCTGCGGGCGAATATGAAATGCTGCCACTGACAAAAACGGAAACGCCCTCACACTGGCGGCAAAAATCAGAAACACATCAACGCTGAGCACAAGGGAAACAAAATTTATCTCACGCGTGAAAGATCATGTTTTGAATATTAATTTGTGTTTTAAGTTTGTGATACCAGTTATTTTCACAGAAGTTCAAACGGAGGAAATTAGATTCTTCAACAAAAGTAACGGTGCAAGCTTCGTATATCGGTGGTTTATTTACGTTGCCATGGAACAGTGAATAGTGCCGCAACAAGGCCACTTTATCTTTGTAATTTTCATCAATTTCACAATTGGGTCTGTTCCAATTACTGCGGTGCGATGACCACCTCTTAGAAAATTTGTTCTTGGTTTGACCGGCATATTGTTCGTGGCAAATAACACAAGTCGCTACATAAATACCATAGTTTACGCATATCAACTTTTGGTTGAGTGGGAAGGTTTCAGTTTTGCTCATTATTTGTGAAACACATGGCACCAATGATTGTTGTGTTTCCCGTGGTGACCACAAAGGGTACAGTGGGCGCAGGGACCCGACACACCTTTGACATGCTCTCTCGTCTTGCTTAAAGCAAGGTGCTTGTAGTTGGTAAGTATTTGCCCAATGTTGTTTGCTTTATCTGCCTTTGTGTTAGCCTTTCCACGTTTCACTTGTTAGCATCGCTTGAAGATGTAAGGACTGACGATGCGTATTGTTACGTGAAATCATTTTCCTATCAAAAATTTGCGATTGATTCCTTGCTTGTTCCACCTGCTGAGTGAAATTACTTGAATACAGATATGCGCAAGTTTGAATCATCGCAAAAAGATGAAAGCAGAGACCAGTCGGCTGATTCCTCGAAATCCTACAGAAATCCTAGAGTTTTTATTTGTCGATTTGTTTACAGTTCAGAAATACATAAAGAGCATCAATGCATCAAACTGCATGGTTTTGCAATTTCAGATACTATTTATAATAAACAAAAAGGCAGCTCTATCTCCCGTCATGCCTCACAAGTGCTATCTATCGTTTGGTGAGCCAATCTGATACTTATTGGCATCCATAAACGCACTATGTAGTTCCTCAGTGCATACCGTTACTAGAAGAATTTTGCTTATACACATATCCCTCAAGCCCACGGAGGAAGAACAAATTATTAAAGATTAGCACATCAAAAATAAAAAAACTCTTTGAAATATTTTTATATTAATTTTTCGAAACTTGTTTTTTGTCAACACGTTTACGTATTTCAAATGCTTGTATTTCTCACATTCTTCAATACTAGAATTTGGTGGGGGACATGCAAACAAGCAGCTGCCACGGGAATCACCAGACCTCTGCACGCCCCTGTGTGTAGCGTAAATTTACGGTTGAGTCGCTATCGTGGTATGCAGAGTGGACACTCTGATACCACAAGAATGAATAGCAGCGTAAAAGGTACCATAAAAATGCTACTGACCACGCCATTCCTTGGAATTTTCGGATGGATGTGGAGCGTAGTCTACTGATGACTGGGGAACTCAGTGACCGTAACTCTCCCTGGGATCGCTTTGAAATTTCTCATAGCGATCGTCCTCTTTCGTAGACGTTCTGCCACATAATAGGTATACAGTAATAAAGACCTAAAGGAGAGGAGATGGAAGGCTTAATATGCAATATTCACAAAACATGGACATATGATGCAGGACATCGTAAAAGCGCAGTGCTATTCACAGCATAACAATGTCAAAGGACATCCACAATAGCCACCCAATTCCAACAAGCTGCTCCAATTAACCCATTGGGTTANCTTTTTAAAGACAGTCCGTCGCAGAATACAAACCACTTCAAATCGCAGTAAAANGTCATTGTTTGCATTCAAGAAAACAGTTTGAAGGGCAAAAGGAAGACGTTTTGGCTTTTTAGCGTCCTAATAACCCTACAATTTGAAGGTTACAAGATTCTGAGTCTTTCTATTTCATGAAGGTCAATGCTCGGTACTGTGAAGGCTCTGATGTAGACATCTACGCATGTTCGTCAACACCAACGTGTGGGAATTGGATGCATGTGTCACAATGGAGCAATTGCAGTGTCACTTGTGGTTCAGGGATTAGAACGCGAATCAGGTAGTTTGCATGAACTGAAACCACGCACTGGAATTTAATACGATGCAAAACATTTTACACGACTATATTTTTCATCGAAAAGGAGAAAAATGACGTAAATGAACAACTAAATTTAAGATGTTAGACTTTGATCAAAATAGTTTTCGTTTCATTAAAAAAAGCTTTCTGTTCTAATCAATTTTCTACTACGTGTGGAAAAAAATCCATGATGTTACTTGTTGCCTCAGAGTGCCAAAAATATTTTAGATCATTTCTGACTTTATTTTCCTCAAAGTGATCAATAATTCTTGGTGTTCAAAACCAGATCGAAAATCTAGAGATGACACGTGACAGGTGTCCTGGACGATCCATTTGTCCTGCATGACTTCGTAAAGATGATTTGACTTTAGTCTTTTAAATCAGTCATTTCATGTCCAAGTGCTATTAGCGCGTTGCTATGACTGTTCTGAAATAGTTGAAAAATGTTGAATAACAACGTTACAACCTTGTCACAAAGAAAGGCACGTGTCCACTAAGAATTTCTTTTTATGCTTGCCAAAGCACACACAAGGCATTCTGCAGTTGGCTCCAGAAAGCGCTTTTTCATTTAGCCCATTGCGAGAGGTAAGTTTTAATCTAAGATCGATGGCTGCGCTGAAATTAGTGGCTCTACAATGCGGTCATCTTCACAGAGATGCTGGTCAAGTCAAGGAAGTTTTATGTCTTTGGTAATGAAGAGTTTGTCATAGACATGTGCGTCGCTTATTTCTGCGGTCATTCAATTAAGAACTCATTACATTTTTGGCGTTGTGCACTCATGAACAAGCGCTGGTCAAGCAACAAAAAGAAATCAATTCTATTTAAAGTGCCTGATGATTATATGTGGAGAGAATCGGCCTTCTTAACATCTTTTATGCTTTGTTACAGGTGCAGATCGATCGATGGCACATCCTGTTTAGAAAACAGCTTCAGGTTTGACGAAAAGAGGTGCATTCTCGCAACGCCATGCTCGTAGCGAGTTAATTCAAGTCTAGCTATGGAGTGAAGAATTTTCACCAGTTTTCCATCCGCACTTACTGGAAACCAAGAGCAACATCAGAACATGTCGCTTTAGTGAAAATACGTTAAGATGTCACTCGAAAATGCATAGTTACATTACAGGAAATTCTTCTAGGTAAACTGTTTATTGTACTAAAAAATGCTTTGTACAAATTAGTGAACAGTTTCTAGCAACTATGCAATTTAATTGGAAAAAAGGTACCCATTTCAACCTTAGAGTATTACAAACGTGTGCAGAAAAAGGTTCTCTAGGCAAAACCAATGTTTTGTCTGCTTTCAAATATTTGAAAATATGGTGCATTTTCTGATTTTGATTTACTTGCCAACAACTTACCTATGCTCTACATACACTTGCTTTGCTTGCTGCGGTTCAACAACAGCTGGAGTCGGTGGGCAATGTCGAACTTGATTTGGCGATTTTAACTAGTGCTGCCTGATTACATTTCGAGGCGATGGCCAGGAACCTAGTCACTTTGTTTCCAGCCACCTCATGACCAGCGCGTTTACGTTGCACAGTGTACGTCACGAGACCCGAAAGACTGCTTCAGTTCACACGAGGCTGTTGGTCTGAAAAATGGTCTAAACACACGCTCCCTTCTGACATCCCTCATCAAAATCAAGGAACACAACATTCTTGCGCTCGAGTAAAACTCTGCAAACAATAAAATAACGTTGATTGCAGAGCCGGGCATTGAGAAGAATGCATTTTTAGCAAGTTTTAAAATGTGTACGTGCAGTTTGCAAACAGTCGTTTTGTTAGCCGTTCTTTCAAACGTGGCGGCAAAAATAATTTGAAAAACAATTTTCACGTAAGGTACAGACCAATCAGATGATATAAACCTTTTGAATTCTCGCCATTATTACTTTTCAAAAGATAGCTTGAAACCAACAGAGGCGACCTCAGGGTTTGGTTGATGCAAGGGGTCTCACTCACGCAAAGGTAAGAAGAAGGTCTGCAGTCTGCACGCACCTTCAATTACGGATACCAATTGCAACTTGGAAACCCGGAGCAAGTAGCTTCCTCACTGATGACCACCCTACACACCAGAACTTCATTTTATTAATGCCAAATGCATGGTTGGATATCTGATATTGCCAAAATTTACAAAAACAGCACATGCTTCTTTAAGCAATATTGCACTGTGCGTGGGATCAACAAGTTGAAAACCTGCTTCAGATAAATAGTTACTTTAAGAATAGACAGTTACAGGAAACTTGAAATTCCCCATCCAGTGTATTCGATGAATAATCAAATTCAGAGGTTCATAAAACACACCACGATATAGACTAGCTTTACAAAAGAGTCCAAAACCATCGGATTTTGGTTATATCGCCTTCAAAAATAGATATAACAAGTTTTGAGTGCTGGAAGAAAGTTGCAATTGCCTTTTAATGTCTTTGTTTCTCAACGATTTGGTTATACTTGAAAACGCTATTACTCTAAACATAAGTCTATGAGCATGGAACAACGATATTTCAAAATACCTTGCTGTAACCTTATGGGAAATAGTACTGTCGACGTGACCGTCATGGCACTAGATGCTGTTGATGTACTGTGAGCACATAATTACAAACGGCGTTACCAATTTTTTGTAAATAGTTTTTCCTCTTATTGCTATTTTACTGATGTTCATTATTTTCACTGCTCGTAGCCCCTTTGCTACTTTCACGTACTGTACTACATTTTTGGTTTTGCGTGTTCATTAATAAACGTATTTTTTGCAGAAACTTGTGTCTTCACTGAAAAGCGAATTGAGGAAGACAACCATGAATTTAACTTTTTGTGTTTGACTTAGGATTTTGGCATCGGCAAAAGTTGCAAACCACATTGTTGCACGAAAACATGAGATCCTCTGAGTACCACAAATTGCACATCAAATTACTGACAATCATATGAACTTTCTTGATGAACTTTGATGCAAAAACCAAATGTGTAGAGTAATACCATATATAGGCAAAACCGCCAAAAGCAACCCTCAAACCCTTGTTACGTCAAACGACGAAAGCAGCGGGCAGCGGATGTCTGTTTAGCACTTCACATGAACATGTTTTTGCGTCTATTTGAAGCTCAAGCGCTTGAAACGTGAGCCTTGATACTACACGCAAAGATTACTGCGCCTGAGGCAACGGGAGAAGACCGCTGGCAACCGCTTCCAAGCGCTAACGCTTACCACGTATACTTCACTTTCCACAAAACAACCAATGTTACCTATTAAGTACCACAGCGAAATGAAGCTTTCAGAACGGCAATGAATTAAATCAATGCTCTGAACAGCAAGCCAGAAACAAATTTTTATAAGGACGATTAAAACCGTTCAGAATATACAAGCGCTAATTCAAATCAAGTGACGATAAGCATTCCATGCTTCTAGGGCTAGGCAGTGTTCCCTCTAAGAAAATTCTACCCTGAGCAAATGTTTGCTGTGTTGTGCACGAAGCCAGTGCCGGATTAAGGTGGCCCGGGGCCTGTAGCGTATTAACAGCGCGGGGTCCTAAATTAAAAATCCGTTTGAACAAGTTAATTACTGTTACATCATAAATTTTCATGTTTGGGGGCATGTTGGGGGCCCCGTGACATCTTGTTTTATCAAGGTACCTTAGTCTTCAACTGATGAACAAGCAACTGACACCGTATAAGATGTAAATGTTAGTTAGGTGCAATGAGTTCAAGTGACAGAGATATTAATCAAGCAACCCCGAAGAAAAAGCTCAGGTGGTACACATAGCAATGTTAAGGCAGAGTGGTTGAACGATCCAGATCTCAAAGGTTAGTTACAGAAGGACACTGGGAATGAAGATTTAATTATTGTAATGCTGCCAGATCACCATCAGAAATGCAAAAATCTTGCTGTGATATAATAATTCCAATTTAACATGCGTTCAACGAATAAAGCTTCTGCATAGCATGTGTAAAATATAGGGTCCTTCTTCTGACGGTTTGCCTCGGGCACCAAAATTCCAATATCCACCCTTGCTTGCAATAAAGAACAAGTTTAAAACAACGGACGCATGGCCCCCAAAAGCGCGGGGCCTGTATTGCCGAATTTGCTACTATTGTTAATCTGGCACTGCACCAAGCTCATGCAATTGCGCAACTATGCAGACACATAGCCTGTGAAGCGTTCCCAGCATTTAAAGGCCTGTGCGATACATACAAGGGTGACCCAAAAAGATGCGTATCCATATTTTGTTCGATAAAAAAACCATTTTTTAACGAATGTCTTTTCTGTTGCAGGACGTGATAGGTGAATCTATGGATGATCGTTTGCAGCTATAG
>JGI24021J15306_10000243_pt1 | contig 35556 bp, 26 predicted proteins | sample Ectturendosymbi1_FD_15306 | JGI IMG/M metagenome (IMG submission 15306)
CCCCCCGCCACGCCACAGCTAACGGCACTTTCTGGTCTCACTCTTTGTTTTTTTTCCTGCCGCAAGTAACAGAAGCGCGGTGGTCACGCGACGACAAGCAATGACGTTGATTCAGACTTTTGCCTGAGAGCGATCTCGCATCGTCGGGAACCGTTGACGCGCGCGCCGAACGAATAAACATCCTCAGATTTTTTGAAAATGGAGAATCGTTTCTGATGCACTTACTTTGCGCGTCGATGCTCCTTTTGCTGAAGATCCGCGGATTGCAGTACAGTGACATGTACGCGCATCCGGACCGGACGGGTTCGTCGCAGCGTCGGACTCTGCTCCTGCGCAATGCGAAGAATATTTTTGTAAAAAAAATCTAACTTTTTTACTTTTCGCCGTCAATCTGCTTTCAAATTTTGTTGCGCCATGGTCATTTCTGGTATTGGATGGCTACGAAATGTTGTTTTTTTATTTTTGAATGCTTTTTTAAAACAAAAATTTTGCCGGTCGTTTATCCTTTCGGGTCGAAAATTACCTGCTTCGAGTTCACAATACCATCAAATTGCTAAGATTCACAATAAACTTTCAATTTTGCCAAAAGTTTCTTTTTTATAAATAGACAATGCGGAACAGTTTCGGAATCAATAAAAATTTGCAAAGATACTTACCAAAATCTGGGAGAGTATGGCGCTCCTTGCGTCGTTGTTATCAAATAAAGAAAAATCGCCGCCGCTACGCACAACGACAGACTGTGTGAAGCGTTTGACCGCGTCGCCAATCGACGAACACGGCTCTGCAGATAATCCACATAATGACTTTCCATGGCAGAAATATCCTTTAGCAGAAGCTGCCACAAGTGCTTAAATAGTGAACGTTGATTAATAATCTCAGTTTTCTGCGAATAATAAGAAGAATAGCTGAGTTTCTTTGATTTCCTTGACGGCAAATGCACATATTTGCTCATCGCAACAGCAATGCTTGAAACAGCGTCGTTCGCTATTTGCACGATATTACAACGAGACCGTTGTTTTTTCAATCGAGTTTTTCCACCTCGCTTTTTGTTGCGTCGTAAAACTAAATCCCTGCGAACGCAATTGCACTGGTTTACAAAGGCACAAAAAAGATCGCAAACGCATTTCAGATTTCTCTGCGCAAAGCAAAAATTTCTGCTGCGATCTCATTCATCCACATATTCCAACTTGGTCCACTCTGTTTCACCGCTCTCGCCAGTAACGCCGAGATTAGATAACTTCAACTTTTATTTTTATGAATGAAAATCCATTTCCTACTGCGTTGCGAAAGATCAACCCGCGGCCAGACACCTTGCAAATGTTATAAATCGAAAAAGGTTGCGTCTTGGCCGAAAGCCCGCCAGAGCAAAGCTCTCAAGCCACTGTCACATCGCGCCTCTCAATTCCCGGATTTTATACGTCGATCTTTTTTCTGTCGCATAACGTCATGACTCGACGTGGACAAAAACGTTTTCACTATAACCGCGTAGTGGAAAGGCAAACATGCACGTTAACGTAACCAGCGTTTACAGGAAGGGTTAAGCTTCATGAAAAAGGTTTTCAAAAATCTTTTAGTTTGACTTTGCAGCTCTATAAAACTTCTCAGTTTGTTGTTGATTCGTCCCTTCTTGAAATCAGAATTTGATGGAGGTAATTGAAATATGCATTTGCAGTAAATGACAAGTTCTCAGCTGCATCATAATATCTTTTTGTTTCGTTGTCTGCCTTTTTTTACTTTTCATTTATTAAACGTTCAACCTTTGTTCCAACGCCAAACCGTGCTTTAAACAGAACAAAAATGAAACAGAAATGAATACGAATCCACAAAAAAGTTTAACATGCTTCAACTTATTTTTTTGTTTAAGCAAGTTTACGTAAAATCTTAGGAAAAGACCAATTCAATGCTGTATCCTTGTTGAATGGAGCGCAAGAGCAAATTGAAGCTTTCCCAGGCAGCTGGACAAAATAATTAAGCCCTCTGCCGATACTGAGGTCTAGGTTGCAATATTTTCTTTACGAGTAATGATGTGGAGAACTGACAGACGTTTGCAACTTTCCCAGTTCAAAAGATATGCCTGGGGAATGCGGGAAGATAATTCAAAATTTCATAAATCTCTGCAAGTTGCATTCACGTAGTAATTTTCGATAAACAAGGAACAAGATACACTTTTGTCGCCAATAAGATCATTGCATTGGTATGATTGTCTTCTACAAGACTACTTTGTAGGAACAAGAAAAAATAGACAGGTGTTGCGCTAAAATTTACAGCAGACATGCCCAGTTTAAAAGTTTTGTTGGGCATAATTATTCATTGATTTGTTGTTGTCTTGTGCTGTTGGTGTTTTCGTTCATTGCTTTTATGAATAGCCACGTGATAACGATCACGTGACATGAGATTGAGCGAGAGCTTATTTATAACCGGCGATAATCACGACGTAATTAAAGTGGACAACAAAATCAGCTGATGCACTACAGATAAAAGTCAAACCAGGGTTTACTTACAACATAACTTTTTATATGTATTAATTTATTCGTAAAGAGGGGTTTCAAAGTCCAAATGCAAACATGCGCGTCATGCACACAAATGATGCTGGGATGATATCAAGACATATAGGTGCCATTGGGAAACGTTTGAAAACTGAACAGCATCGAAGGACTGTAATCGACAATTATGACAAACCAAAACAAACATAGAGTCTACTACATTGTTATGGCTGAATTTTTATAATGTAAACATCGCACAGAAGTGAAAATAAACGTGTCTACTTTCCACGCTATTCTCCACTGAACTGTCGATACTGAAAAAATGACCTTCACGTGTATATGAGTACATCTTTCCAGTCCTGAACTGCAATCAATGGCGCACGCAGAAAATTTTCATCGAGGGGTGTTTCATTCAGTGGCATACGGTGGTCATTTGCATTTGGTGTGCGCATTTTGTGACGTCACAATTTGACGTAATAGGCATATTCTTCTACACGCACTCCTCTTATTTATGTGTCATTGCACTGAATATAAACTATCAGCACTCCAAGTCAGGATATCGCAGGAAAATAAACTCAACGCTGCGACACAGCAGTTCATAACTGCAAAAATATCAGGCTGCGTGTTAAAACAGGGGAGTAAAACAAACTCATCACTACGTCAGAGCAGTTTACAACTGCAAAATGAGGCTGCGCTTATGTCTTGTCAAATACGAGCAATCGAGCATAGAAAGTGTGCGGCTGGATTGGCTGGCGAACACCCCGGTTTGCAAGATCGAATCTTGCTAGACTACACAAGAATTGAGAATGCGGATAAAGTACGCAAAAAAACCTTCAATTTTTTGTTGTGTATAGAAGTCCAGCAAACTTTTAGTTTTCCTTTTCCCCTGCTGAGACATTATCAAATGTCTGAATGTTTCTATGTTAAAAATTGCGGTTTTTGAGCTCGTGCAACCGTTGTATCATACTACAAAAATGGTAGTAGTCAATGCGGTCAGCGCTTGCGCTGATCAGCCTTAGCAGACAAAATAAAGACAATTGTTTCAGATAAAGTAAACCGTCGCGGAACACTATCTTAAACATGCGTAGTGGACGAAAGGTCTGCAAAAAGTGGTGAGATGATTTCTGGACGCAAACGATAACCCAGATTTCCACCAAAACCTAATTATTACTTTCTGGTCCATTTGCAGTGTTCCTTGAAATTTGCTTGCAAATTTATTCCGTGGTATTTGCATTAAGTCGACAAAAACAAGCAAAAAGTATGCGAGAACAGTTAACCTCCTTTACGAAGGTAATAAAGTTTTTGTAAAATATCAAGCTCAAGGGGGGGGGGTAATCCCAAAACCCCCTCGTTGCGTACGCCCTTGACTACAATGCCCTGTTAAAAGCCAAAAATGTTCTAATTGCTTTGTCTTCCAATTGTTAACATGGTTCGGTTTTGGTTCAGTGAGTTTATCTTGTCCCTGAAATTAGCGTACCGGAACGTGTTTGGACGTTTCTAAGATGAACTAAATGCGAACCTGAACGCAACGTAATGAAAGGCTCTACGCCGAAGGTGGACAATTATCTCATTTTTGTGACTCCATATCCGCTCCAACTCCAAGAATATTTGCTCCACATTGCTCCTCCTCCGCCAAATTTCCAAATAACAAAGTCTATTCCACCTAGACCCCTCAAAAACTCTTAATACTATTTAAACATCTAAGCATGCTTGTTGAAAATTAAACTCCTGCTCCGCCTATGCGCAAAAGGAACTTTTCAGAAATCCGCCTCCGCCAAAACCCTGTGGGGTCCGAACCGCAAAGTCAGCAACTCCGCGTTTTGCCCATTTCTGCAATCTGCAAACATGCGCAACCCAAGCGCAAAAATCTTTGGTTGTTATACACAGTTGCATTCTTCACCGACGATCACGACAAAACAAAAAAAAATTAAAGATTTTTTTATTGTTTGCCTTGTGTGGCATCGTGTCATGATCAAAATATTTCAAATCTTCTTCAGCCTCTTTGTCAAAATTTGAAAAGAAGACTGTATGGCTCTTTTTAAATTGGAAAATGCCGATGCTGTAGGCGCTATTTCTAATTTCCCCGCCGCGTGAGCTTCCAGCAACAAGAAGAAATCTGAAGCAATGAAAGTTGGTGATAAACAGTAACCTCTCTCGTTGATATGGTAAAAAATACAAAAAGACGATGTGCGTCATGTGCTTCAGGCCTAAAGTTTGTAATTCGCTTTCCTGCCTGACCGCGAGGCGTTCTTCGCCTGACGTCATGCGCACAATACCGGATGATACTGGCAGGTCAAGAAGAAAAAAACAGTCTGCGTGAAGAGGGTCACGGTATCGGTGCGGCCTAGTGGAGTGAGCGGCGTCATTCGGGCTCCCACGCAGCATTCGAAACAGCTTGCTGTGTGTTGGAACAATGCTTTTCGTCGCTCGTTAACGTGCACGGAAGTCTTGCAACGTCATGCGTGTTTATCACATATTATCGCATGTGTAAAGTGCTTGACCGAGGTCGAGAGTCAGGCCTCGGGGACAAACAAAAGAGGACAATGAAATCACGCGGACTGCCCGTTATCTGCATTGCGACAGTTCGATTGATGATTTTATGGTCACAAACAAACTTCTAAGTAAAGGAGACAAGTTAAGCTTATCAACAAAGCATTTGTTCCTTGATCAATTGTTAAAGAAGCTAATTGAGCGCTTTCAGCAGTTACCAGTTGAAAACAAAAATCCCTCAAACGAAGCAGACCACACTTCTTAGATAATTTTCCAGTCCGCGGATCACTGCTCGGTTGTACCTTTACCATCCGACTAAAAAGGCAAGGAACTAAAAAGGCTACGCCCAGAACAAAAATGAACTTTAAAGGGAATGTGCTTTTTTGCGGTTGTTTTTAAAAGGGCGCCCGTGAATAGTCTTGATTCTGCTAACTTCCTTCGAATTTTTTTCATTCAGCTGTAGTTTTGCAAAACTCGTTCTCAGTCAAAAGATAAANAGCCTTACTGCTGTCCTCGAAGTTTGCTCTTTTTATTTATTAAAATACCTGATCTTGTTGTCTTAAATCTATTTGAAATTCGAATACAAATTTGAAAAATATGTTCGGAGCAGAGGAAAGCAACAAGCACTTAGGAAAGCAAAACACAAGTCAAAAGCACTACTTATGCCCAAAGTCAGGTGAGCAACAAAAGTCAACTGCCCTACATTGATTCACGATGAGTGTTAATTGGTGTGAAGTAAACCCACTACTGCAAAGAGTTCGGACGAAACGATCGTTCATTTTAAGATGTTTCTTTGCATGCGAGTAGTACTAGCTTCAAGCTTAAACTTACCAGACGGGTGAATTCTTGCTTGTTTCATTCTGCAGTAGTCAGAAGGTTTGTACCTTAAGGTTAACGACATATTTAAACGCAGGAATGTGGCCCCAGTGCGAATACGCATTAAAAAATGGAGAAAACCTTGATACTACTCGATTTTTTAAATTGAATTAATAAAGAGATGTCGGTGTGTTTGATGGATTAATGCATCAATGTCAGCATGATTGCCTCACTGTTGTCTATGTTCATTCCGAGCACAATTATGCAATATACACGCTACTTTTGTCAGAACATTATTCACAAACTTGTTTGCAAAAAACATTTGCCTGAAAAAAGTCTCTACGCCTCGAGGCCGTTGGGAACTTTTAACAGACCACTGTAAATGTTTGTGAACATGACAACTCTTAAAAAATACCTTGTTGGAAGTTAAAAAGAATTGTCTGGCACACGTACAAAACAGCTAACCACTGATGCAACGTAGATATCACTGTTTGATTACTCGTTATCGCGGGTGCAGAAGACTTTCTTCCGAAACGTTCCAAGGAGAAACGAAGATCCGGTGCTATTTTAGCTTTGATTTTCTGTGGTTTTGCACATGTTTTGCTGGTCTTAATTCCAGGTAACTTGTAAATGACAAAAAGATAATCTTAATTTCATGTTTTCTGACCTACCAGAAAACACACATCTGTAGCATTACTTAAAGGTGTTCTGTAGTTACTTCCACATGTTGGAAGGATTCATCTCAACAAGGGAAGTGAAAAAAAGTTATCAGCTACAGTTCTGAAACTGTTCTCAGTGCACAATCAAAGAAATATGGTCGCTGCATCATATGCGAAACGTACAATTAAATAAATGAACCTAGAGCGTCTTCATCTGAACATTCTCCATTCATTTGGGGTTTCTCTTTTGCTTTCCCGGTTATTTTTTGGGGCGCTTCTCGTTACGCCACCTGTTTGCTTGTATGAGCAGGGTGCCACGACGCCGGTACATTTACTACACCGATTACCACGAAATAAATGATAAGCTCCCCATTTTAATGCTTTTCACAGCCTGGCGTGGTAGCGAAAGCAAACAGCCATTACCGTGATCCTCGGAATCTAATAGGCTGTACAAACACGTGGCAATAACATTTTTGAAAGCGGGTAGCGTATGTGCACAGATAATATTGATGCTTTGTCGATGCTAATGACGGCGTGATATTTGAGAAACGTGTGAAGCGTGATTATAGATTTTAATTTAATTTCTGTTGCGACTGGCTCATGTCGCAAGTTTTAAACAGGCGATGTCTGTGTTTGGTTGAAAACGGATTTTCTTGTAAACTCTGCCCTATAGTCCACTTGCGTCATATCAGTGTTTACTTAAACAGCAATTGATCCGCGTGTCAAACGTGGGACCAGGTCTGCTAAGCCTTTTTGTAACAATTACATAGTAATAAGTAAAGTTTTGAAAGTCTCGATGTTCAGTACTGCAGTGGTTTGGGAAGTATGTATTGGATAGGAAGGAACTTTGAGCTCATGGCGGAACTGCTTCCTTACAACTGAAGGCGATTGCTTTAACACAAAAACTCAAGGCAAACTTTTTCTCTATTGAACTCTAATAAAAAGGAGTGCACGGTATTAATTGTAGCAGATAAAAATAGGACATTTCAAGGTCGAATCACAAACGTTCACAACAACTTTCCCCGGTAAAGGGAACAAAAATATTGATTTAAACGACTACAGCCATCTTGGGACTTGGGCGACGCTTGAATTCCTCAAAATTTTTAGCTCTGAGTTCGCCTAACTATGGACTGCGAAATATAATTACCGTGAAAATAATTCTGCATGATATAAACAGATTACTGCGCACTTGCTGTTTTCGCAGCTGAAGCGTTGTTTTTTGCACACCAATCATTGCAGCGGAAGCTCTGCCTTGTCTCTGCTATCAACCTCAAAATTTAAACACATCACGAGATTATTGGTGGCTTTTCTCCGCAGACCCTAACGTCCCGTTTGTAGCAAGGAATTTTCGTGGGCTTATATTCATGTTTCTCAATAAAATAAAAGTTCCAGGACATCCTGGGTTATTGAACGTTGACGTTTTGCAAATGTTTCGATAACTACTGTTATCATCCTCAGTGCATAGGAGGATGATAACAGTAGTTATCGAAACGTTTGCAAGATGTCAGTTGACGTTTTGTTTCAGAAAACCAGGAATAACTTACTTCATATGGGCCAGCATGTACATTGCACGTCTGTTGCACCAGATTTGCTGCATTAGCTGCGTGGAGGGTCAGGTAGGAAAAATAATTTAACTGAACGTTTTTTTTATGTTCAACACTTAAATATGTTAATATTTTACTTTGAGTCAGGCTCATGGTCCATATCACAAGGATAATCGAATAACACAAGAGCACAAAAATGGTTAGTCATATAGCGCATTACAGAGCAGGTGTTGTAGTTGATAAATACAGTTAACACTGAGAGAGAAGCCAAACAATGAAACAACTGGATTGAAAAAAATATGCGTGTTTTGTTGAGTACACGACATGCAGAAGTAAAAAATATGCCCAAAAAAGTACACTGCACTATGAGTTATCAAAAATAATGGTTGCGGAAGCGTGTTGTCGGTGGCCTTAGAGAACAATCATTTTACAAAATTTTTGTTTCGGTTATTGCCTTGTTCTTCAGCGATCGTGCGTTGAACACTCGAGCTGCTTTAATCCCTTCGACCACCCAACGAATTAAAGACCGACTTAAAGTGTTTTCGGAAAACATGAAACGACCAAAAATCTCTTTTAAATCGCCCTCCTTCAAATGACAACAAAACTCTTTCAAGGGTTTTAATCATTGGTAGATTTGTTGTTTTTGCGAGTCAGCCAAGCACGAGTCAGGCCTATACTGTCAACAAATTTCCCTGCTTTTAGTTGGTGTAAAAAGCGTGAAGTTTATTTCACAGCCAGTAGGAATTCTGCAACAGTGGCATTGGAAACATTATGTTTGAGGTAAAGCTTTTTTAGGAGTGAAGTTTTTCTCGAAATATTCAGTGCATTATGAATTGCTAATCATTAGGTAGCAAAATGTCGCCAGGCAGCTTAAAGCAGTGAGCTCTCGTTTCTTCTTTTGTTACAGTCTCTTTGTTGGGCTCTTTGGCCTAATATTTAGAAACAAATCGATTCTTGATTCTGCAAAATTTTTGTGCTTTATTCAAGGCTCTAGATTTACGTGACAGGATTATCTAACAAAAAAATGTCAAAAGCAGCTGTGGGAGACCTTTACGACCATTAGAAGTGGCTAGCATGTCACAACCAAGCACATTTGTGCAGAAGGAGGAGCAAACCACAGTCATTGGAATTCCTTCGCTCAACGAAAATCTCAGCAGCGGTTTCCCTTCACCGAGCCCTGCGTTTCAGAGAATGGGGGTGCCAGCTTTGAAAACAAACAAACGATCTCGGCTTTTCTGATTGACGGTCTGCGATAGAGACGATGACCTTCACAGTAACGTCGTTTTAGACTGTTGTCCGCTGTGGCCGACGAAGTCTTATCTACCAAAGTGGTTCCTAGGCGGGAAGTATGAGTTGTCGGTTTGACAATAGGTGGTTCTATTACCAGCTTATGGGGAGTAGTTTCACTTTTTTTGAACAACGCTTTTTGCTTAGTGCATCTTCAACGGGGATATCACTTGTCAATATCTTCTGGTGGTTTTGTCCTGCAAACAATGTGTCACCGTTTCCATTAAAACGCAATAAAATATTTTTTTTAAATTTGTGTAGCAGAAACGATTTTAAGTAACATTTAAACAACGAAGTTTTGATTGTGCTGTAAGAATATTTGATTACTTTGAATGTACCAATAAATCTGTTGCTTGACGATGAAAAATCAACATTGAAGCTCCGTTGCACGATTGCAAAATTGTCAACGTTTTTGCAGACTTATCTGCAATGCATTTGTACGTGGGTTTGTTTGTGTAAACATTTTGGGAACTATTTTACCATTTTCCAGGAAAGACATGGCAAGTTGAAATATGTTCCTTTTGAAGATTACCATCAATGGTCTCATAATTTGCCCCAAGACGTGTTTGGTTATACTGTTGTGGTCGTATCATTGCAGATCATTAGAACGTTTTTCAGCAGCGTTTTCTTTTTATCTTCGTTTAAGGGGAAAAGTAAAGGTTTGCTTCTCCTCGCCAGAAAGCGCATTGCCCTGTTTCTTTCATCTTTGCAATTGCCCATGATTATTTGCAAAGAGACTAAGTGCTGCAATACTTTGGTAATACGATCCGACCATCTTTGCACTTCTCTTTTCGACCAGGAAAATTTTCTTGGGAAACTCCTCTAAACATGAAGGTCGCAAGAAACAAGATTTACAGCAGGTTTTTGCAATCAATTTGTAAGTGACTTTTATTTTGCAAAGTTTGTGGTTTGTAAGACATAACGGACAAGCTGTTGCATTGCATTATTTGCGAAAAGTAACTGATGCTATGATTTATTGAAAATTAATTTTGCAAATAGTAAGATTATTGGCATCATCAAAATTGTGACATAAATCCTGGTTATCACATTTTTGCCCGCGATCAAATATCTTTAACTTGCTCCGGAACTTAAGTGGATGATTTGAAAATGCTTTTTGCGCGGCGTGTATTGTTGACATTGATGCGTGAGAAATGAACGCTACAACACAAAAAAGCTTAATGATTTTAATGGCAAATAGATCAAGGTTAAAAAGTTCCAAAAGGAGTTGCACATTAGAAAAGCTTTAAAAGTTATTTCTAAATAAACAGCTTTGCTCCAACACGGTGCAAAAAACAACGAGCAGGGTGAATGTTTTGCAAAACATTAGTGTTACAGACTATTTTGGAGGCGAGTTATAGCAAAGTTCCTCTCAGGCAGTTGCTGCTGAAACTACATTTTTCTTGATTGATGCACGAGGTTTGACCCCAGCGACGTAGTTTGCTAGATTGTAAGTTATATCGTCGTAATTGACATGGGAAATAAGGCTTTGCTGTGTCACGTATGCACAGGACATGAGAATCATGGCGCAGCTTTTGTCGCTGAACGAAAAAACTGTTTTCGAAAAGAGCTAGGTAAAATTTTGAAATCCACAAATCTACAGTACTGTGGTAATTGCGCTAAGCCTGACGACTGATTTCCCGGGTTTGTTTTCCACTACGCCGGTTGCTGTTTTTTCTCACGTGGAAGTGACTTGCTTCGGGGATTGCAATAGCAAGCAAAGCTACCGCAATGTGCTGAGATGTTCATTCGTTACGAGGTGCATCCACATGCGGACGGCACTGGGCTGAACTGTTTACTGATTTCCTTTTCTTGCTGTTTGTACTTTGTTTCTAAATATGTTAAAGCTAAACAAACTTGCCACAAGCACCTTTAAGTTTTCTGCCCACATTTAATCCGATCCGGCCTGACGCATTTCGCTAGTCCCGAAACTTCACGCATGCGTTCTTGGAATAAATCAAGAAAAAATTCGAATTCTTTGTTTCGTGCCGTTTGCAAACAACCATGTTGCAGATAGCCAGGTCCTCCTGGTCTTGTTTCTCCCCATTTTGTTGCATTGCGTGGATCCGTGCACCGGGTCGGCCCAGTCCGATCGTCGCCATATCACCCTGGGGCGCCCGTATAGTTCATCGATGCGTCTCCGGTCTGCGACGCAACGCGCTGTCGCTGATTTCAATTCGCGGGCCCTGAGTCGTCGCTTTGTGTGATTTCAAGATCGGCGCCAAATGCGGTTGGTCCAAATTTTGCTTCCTGCGTTCAAACGCGAGCGAACCGTCAGCGAATGGCTACCGGGCTCGATCTGTAAAAACATTTCTTCGCTGCTGGGTACGAACGATGAGAAATTTCAGATTAATCGATTGTGGAGTGCGGAAGCACCGTCAGTTTGACAGAAAAGGAAATCAATTATTTTTGACTTAACAAACAGCGAATCGCACACAAACTGCCAAAATATGCATGCTGAAGCGTAACGTCAATCTGAGACATCTCGTGTTGACTCCTTACGTAGCTCTCCAGTTTCTTTTAATAATAATAAACCATGCAAAAGCAGACCAGTTAGCCTAAAGATCCCATCAAATATCCGTTTCACTTTTCTTCACATTTGACTGTTAACCAAAGGGATCCTCACCCACGGCCTTCTCCTACGCACGCCCTAATCAAAAGTAACCAAACAATAACACTCGTTACGCAGTTGTTGAAGTGAGAAACCTCAAAATTGTACGTAAGCTGTTCGCCGATTGGAGGGCGTAATAAAAGTTACTGCTAAATGAGCAGCTGACGCTCGGTTTACACAACAGTGCTGTTTGTTGTCATGCACCTGCGCAGCAGTTTCCGAAAAATGTACAGAAACGAATCGGTCCTGGTATTTATACCCAGGCATATTCCCCCCCCGAATAATGAAATATTCAAGATGGTGCTGAAACGTAAGCTTTTGGAAAATTTTTAATAAAACGAGCAAAGATTCAATACGCTAATTGCTGTTTTTTCTGGTGCTGGTGAAAAAGAGCCTGCGTTGAGGAACTGCGATCAAGAACCAATCGAACTGACAGAACAGCGACCTTGAGCAACCGCACATAAATTTACAGTCGCGGTAAAGAGCTTTGTTATGAGTGAGTAATAGATAAACGGTTCCGCTCTACGCGCGGCTCGTCTCCACATTCTTCATGTTTGAATCAGTCGAGGTTCCTCAAAAGGTGTCATGTGCTACAGAAGACTTCGCTTCAACGTCTTAGATGGCCACCAGTCGTGAGAGAAAAAACTGTTATCGTGAAATTTTTTCTTGAAGCGGCTGAAACCTTTTTGCCAGTAGTCGATCACCCTGCGGAAATTGTCCAACGCTCACAGTAACACCAGCTTCCAATGAAATTTCATCCCTAAATGCTTCATCACCTTATTTGACAATTAGAATTTTTTGAGTGATTCGACACATGCGACTACGTGGTATTTTCTCATTGAGCTAGTATTTCTATGTTCTGCACGAAATGAAAACAACCATGTTGAACAGCAGCAAAATTCGAGCAACTTCATTAAGTTGTGTGAACTTCACTAAATGCTACATCCATGTCCTCTTTGTGTACTTTCGACACACGAGACCAAATAGAAGTTTCGGGTTGTCCACTAAACGCGGAGAATGCCATCAGCGTTATGACAATCGTTCATGTCACATGTTGCAATTTCACACGAGTTTGTTGCCGGTTGAAGGAGAATAGTCGGTGATGGGTATTCTCTCAAACTCTGACTTGCATGGAAGTGAGATGTTGACCTTGAGGTTAGCTCTTTCTGAAGTTGCAGGTGCTTTGATAAGAAGGCATACAGAAAGCTTGCCGACAAGGCACGACACAGTGAGGTGGAATCTTTGGCTGTGAACAGCAGTCTATGAAAAACTGTTACAAAAAACTAGTACCTGGCAAGTCGGTAGAAAATCAAAAACGTTTGAATGGATTACGTGCTTGTTTTCATAATTGCTTCAGCGCAGGATTCTGTCCCTGGCCAAAGTTCGTTCTTACAATTTTATGTGATCATTGTTCAGGTAAATTGTGTTTAGCAGGACATTATTGCTTATGTCAATAAACAGTGGTTGGTTTCTTTGTCATGCCTAAGCAAAACTTTCACCAGAAAGAGTTGTCAACACTTTCAGAAAATCTAGTAATTTAAATTTAGATAGTTTAAAGAACGCCATAAAAAGTTAAGATCGCGTGGATCCCACCAACTAATAAATTCACCAACCAAGAACACTACAAGTTTAGACTTGATGGTGAACAGCATTTCTTCTGTTTTCGACTGTGGATCAGTGTAGCGCTATCCTTCTGGTGAGTAATTTGGACCACAGTGTGATGTTCTTTTCCTTAAAACTCTCGCATTCCTGTTTTAATCAGTTTTGGACACCTACGTAATGGGAGTGGGACTATCCTTGGGTTGTTTTTACTTTTTAAACAATGCTTTACTGCGTTATGCAACATAGATTGCTCGTGAAAATATTAACGACGTTGCCAAATAATGTGCTTGTCAATTTATTCCCATCAAAACAGAAAAATTGATCAAAAACAAAATTAAACTGTATGTGAATCACAAAATAAATCATGTCATTTGTAGAGGACAATATCTTTTTTTACGTGAAGTTAAAGCAAAAAATCACCTTACATGCAAACTTACAACAAGTTGAACTGTAAAGAACAGTAATTTATAATAATTGCCAAAAAGTGGCATGATAAGATCATATTAAGGAAGATGGAAGAAAGGTCAAAGTCCAAATGCCCCATTTATTTCCTTGCGCTGGTCTGGTTTCCTTCACGTCGTGACGAACCATAGGCCTACCGTATCTCTTTTTTCCAAGAGATATAAAAGTATCACGAAGCTATACTTTACAACCGTCTTTATACCCGTATGTCTGGTAGATAGTTAGATAGATTTATTTGGCGGTACTGAATTAATTGCGCTAGATGTACTCTCTAAAACAGAAAAAAACGTCGTGGCACCGAAAAAATACAGAGGTCATATAGTCAGGTGACCCATAAATTAGGTGAGATTGATAAATGTTTCCATGGTGAGAAGTACTGCTTAACTACTGCTAACGTATTTGAGATTTATCATACTTTGGTACTTGCCAAAGATGAAAACGTGTTTATAACGTGTTGTATTTCTGAATATATTTTGCGGGTAAAGACAATGAAATTAACGACAGGTAAGTTTGCTCTTCACCTGGCATTTGCTGATTGTGATGTTTTGATGCCGACGATTCGATTCGGGTTTTGTATGGGGAAGAAACAAGACTTGCTTATATATCTTTATTTTGTTTACAGATTGGTTCCGCTGGTTAATTCGGAGTTTGACTTTGTCGTAACATTCTTTTTCTTGACTTCTTTTAACTTGGGCAACAGGTATGTTCTAGTTCAATTAGTGAGGCAGTATATGGTTAGCATACCTCCATTTTGAAGGACTATATTCTGGGCAAAGTTCGCAAAAATAACGACACTACTGATATCGACAATGCAAACGCAAAGTTGATGAAACGTTTGACGAAAAGGCGTCTTATAAGGTACTTTTTTATTACAAAGATGCTTTTTGATAAGTGCAAAGCCTGACGCAAAAAACTGCACAGAAAAGACGGCAAAAAACACGTTTATTTCCAAAGCAAACCTATTTCTTTGCGTTGCACTGTATAGGTAATAGCAGTACAGATGAATTATTCTCGTAACAAGCTGTGTAGGCTAAACAAAAGGCTAAATGATTGATTCATTCACCAATTGACTGATTGGCTTATTAATATTCACACGATCATACATCATTTTGATTGCAATCCACAGCGGCTATTTCCATCTGTAATCCATTTCATTTTTCACTTCACGCTTTTTTCGGAATCTTCTGTTTAAACTGCAACGAGTTGCTCCGTGAAGATTTTGGTAAATTTTAAGATCAGGCACTGATATGGACACCATTGCCACCAATTTTCTCATTACAGCCCAGACTCCATGAAAAAAGTTTCAAGCACTTGAAAGCGGTCCTCGGAGATTAATGCGATCAATGCTTGTTGGCAGTTTGCCAAAGCAGAACTGTCTCTACGGCCGGGCGGAGAAACCAGAACGGCAAAAGGTTCAGCCCTTTTTATCAGATTATAACTTTCAACCGAAGAGACTTCTAGTCAAACACGGCACTGCACAATGTTCTTCAAAACGCTCCAGGAACTCAACACTTAACCTGGGTTTCGTAGAATTCGGAAGTGTCGCACTGTAAGCTTTCACACTACCTTCTTTTCAAAATGGCAAACGACACTTTATCATCATTACAGTAAAATTTTAAGAAATAATGTTTTCAGCTGCTGCCTCCTAAGTTTGGTGAAAAAATGGACGACTACTCTACAAAAGAAAAGAAGAGATGGAAATTTACAATGCATGAACATTTAACAGGTGTCACTAAAAGAACAGAACCCGCAGACCTCCAAGTAAACCTGTTAATTTTCTTCTTTTCGTTATCAGGTTATACAAGTAGATTTGTGCATGAAACATTGGGAAAACAGTCTTCCTCAACATGTCGTGGTCAACAAAGGAAAAACGTTTTGTGTGGAGGATTATTTTTCCAGCAAATCACGCAATGTAATGCAAGGACCTTTCGGAAAAGTTCCGTGTCCTCATGCTCCATCAAAAAGTAACACTTTGACTGGGTTCAGAAGTTCAGAGAATATGGGACTGTGCAACGTCTTACTCCTAAAGGTCTACGGGACACTGATTTTCGTCGGAAGGTGAACGTTAGGACAAAAAGGAATATTTATGCTGAACGGGAACCAGTGAAGCGGAACCCATATTGTTTTGAAGAGGCAAAGGAGAGAATTCAAGCGGTGAATATGGATAGTTTCAGTGTGTGGCAAAAAGTTTGGGCATCACTGAGACGACGCAAAGAATAGATCGAGATGAACAGAGGTACAAGTAAAACGGAATCACACTCACACATCATAGGAGTCCCTTAGCCTGGTTTAAATGGCAGTGCTAAGATAGACTGATCAGCAGGAAGCATGACGTTGAGTGGGCACCGCGCTCATGAACTCTCACTTTTTATCTGTGACGGTATCTCAAGGATGATGTCTACTGCAACAACCCTCAAACGATGGGTGATCTGAAGGAAGCAATCACAGCGTAAATCAAAGAAATCCCTGAGAAGATTGCGTTTGAGTAATGTGGCACTTTCGCGCGACGATTGCAAGCTTTACCGTCAACACTGCAGAGTCCATTTAGAGCATATTTTGAAAAGAACATGACTTTCGCGCAAAGGGACCAAGATAAATGAAACTGTAGAGAATGATGGTACACAAACTGACTTTTAGGTCCACCAAAAATCTTGAAATTTTTTTGAACTTTGCAGGATTATTGCGGTTTTTATAGGTTCTGTTTTCCCAGGTCACCTGTGTGTATATGTCATAATAAGACAGAAGCTAGAAAAATAAACTTATGCCAAATTTGTTGACTGCCACGGGTGCTGAGTTTCATTCATCATGATACATCTCTCGATTTTATGGTCATGCTTTAAAAGAGGGTCTCAAACACGCGGTCCGCATGTGGCCCGCGAGGGCGTTTTGTGCGGCCCGCGATCCTATTCGGGACTTTTCAAATAATTAACGTTTACGTTGCCAAAAAAATGCCGCAACATAATTGACCAAAGGTGAATGATGCCCAGTCCGGTTTTTGTCCCTGCCGTAGCACTGCACACCAAATTGTACCTCTTCAGCAAAGTTTTGAGAAATCTTTGGAGTACGCCACAAACGTCCACACATGTTATGTCGACGTCGAGAAAGCATATGACCGGGTTCCTTGTGAAAAGCTTTCAGGAGTGTTGCGGGAGTGCGGTGTTGACGGCCGCCTGTTACTGGGCGTCAAGTCACTACGTTCCTGGTCAGAAGTTTGTGTCGATGTCGGGAGAGTGAAATCACGACAGTTCACCGTTGTTGTTGGACTCCGACAAGGGTGCGTGCTGTCACCACTCCTCTTCATAGTCTACATGAATGGGATAGACAGTCATAGCCGAGTCGAGGAGGGTGCCAAAGCTGTGAGCTGCCGGATCAATCGTTTACTTTTTGCAGACGATTTGGTATTGCTAGCATCTTGTCAACATGAGTCTTCAGCATGCACTCGTTTTCTGCTGCGTGCGACCGAGCCGGAATGAAAATCAACTTTAAAAATACCGAGACATTGTGTCTCTCTAGGCAGTGTATGCCTAGAGAGACATTGTGTCTCTCTAGGCAGTGTATGCCTAGAGGGCAGTGTATGCTGCAAGTGAGCGACAATGCACTGCAGCAGGTGGAGAAATTCAAGTACCTAGAGGTGGTATTTACGAGTGACAGAAGGTAAAGCGAGGAGGTTGATGCACGGATTGCTAAAGCTAACGCAGTTCTGCGTAAGCTTTATCGTTCTGTGGTCACAAAACAAGAGCTTTTAAACACCACAAAGCTGTCAGTTTTTTAATCCGTCTTTGTTCCGGTTCTTACCTATGGTCCTGAATCTTGGATGATGACCGAAAGAATGTTATCTCTGGAGCAAGCAACAGAGATGGGATTTTTGCGAAGTGTCTACGATGTGACACTTTGCAACGAAGTGCGCAGCTGTAACATTCGCATAGCCCTGAATGTCGAACCACTTCTCCGAATTGAGAGATCACAGATATTTGGTTCGGTCACGTGTCCAAAATGACCCCACAAAGGACTGGAGAGGCAAGTCCAGCTGGCTAAACCCACGGGAAAGCGGCCCAGAGGTCTTCCAAGGCAAAGGTGGAGTGACTACATCTCCGACCTTAGTTGTTCTCGTCTTGGTGTGGAGACAGCACAACCATCTGAAATTGTTGTTGACCCTGAGGTATTCCAAGTCTTCCTGGGACTGCTGCCCCCGCGACCCTTCCGAGAGGAAAAGCGAGGATGAAAATGAATGAAATGAATAACATTTACGTTATTTAGTTTATTCACCGGTGCTTAAAAGTGCTCGGCTAGCGAGTGAACAAGTTCCTCAGACGGTTAAGGCGGTTAGAAATGATTAGTACGAACGTAGAGACGGCTAGAAATGATTTGCCTGTAATTCATGATCTCTTTCGCAGAAAATAAGATGTGAAAGCTGTTTCTAGTAAGTTCAGGTACCGCCATTGTCACGTCAGCGTCATATTGCCGCCATCGAGTTACCTTATAAAAGTTTCGAAAATGTCAAAAGGCAATCTCTGTCATCTCAATTCAGAGCTGAGAAATTTTAATTTGTGTTTCACTGTTGCCTTCTGCAAACCAACAAGAACGTTTCGAGATGATGCTTGTGCGACTTTGCAAAATCTATCTAAAATGTGCACCGCTGCTTGAGGTTAACCTGACGCTGTCGTTGTGCACCCGTTGTAACATGTTTTACTGATAAAAGGCGCTGCGTCTTTGAACATGGCTTGTGTTACGTGACATTTAAATTTAAAAATAAGTGTTCAGTGGAAACGTGTAGTTGGCAGGACAACAGCAATTTGACAGTTTTACCAAAACAAGCATGAGAGAGAGTGCTTTGTTTCGGACATATTGTGTAACATCAAATTTTATCCATGGCGCAGAATACATACTATATTAAAAGATCGCGCTGACATGAACAAGTTCATAATCTGGTTCGATTCTTTTTGTTTTTTGGGCATCTTTTGCGATCCTGCCAGGAAGCAGTGGCGTAACTAGACGTCTGAGCCAGGGGTCAAAACTTAGCTAAAGTGGCCAATGGCCACTGTAGGGAGGCCACTAGCCAGCACTCAGAAAAAAGTTAAGAAATGATAGTGAAACCGGTTGTCATGTGGAAGTCTATACTAGCTAAAAAAACGAAAACACCCGGGAAAACACAAAAAGCAACAACCCACTGAAAACTAAAATAATACTAAATAGCGAAATGTAAGCTAAGCGGGGACCTGGTTTTATATTTAGCTTGCCAGAGGGGGTGGCTCGCCCCCCTGCCCCGCGTCAGTTACGCCAGTGCTAGGAAGTCGGATTTTGTTTTTGAAAATGGTATGATGCTGATCTTGACATAGCAACTACTATGTTAACGCAGTTGTTTCGATGTTCGGGTTGAAAAGCTATCAAGATTCGTAAAAACCCTGCTGGGTCATTTCGTGAATTGTTGCGTGAAACGTATTCCATCAACAGAAGGCTTGAATTGAAACAAAATAGAAAAATTTCGTGTACGCATCGTGTCATTCCACTTAACGCTTACTCACAAAATTTCTGGGCGTTGCGAAGATTTGTAATAGTTTCAAGATCCACCCCTTTCAGACTTCCACAGCAGTTGTTTCAACTGGGTATGTCTCACAATTCAAAATGATTAAAAACGCGTTGTTTTGTGCAATCTTGTATTGCCAGGCCAAAGATTCGCAGTTGACAAAGCTATTTGACGTACTTTGTTAGGCAAGCCACATCAAGGCATGAAATTGTTTTGTGCCAATTCATGAGTTTGGATAAACATTACGTAAATGGTTTTATGTTGTTTTTAAAGAGCAGTCTGACAAGTTTGTGAGGGATTTAAAGGTATGACGTGTGCGACAATCGTAACAACTGTTCAATGATGTTAAAGCCGACGTCATTTTTTACCCATAAGCGTCTTCCTTAAACTTTTTTTCCGATTTGTTGTCTGCGGTCGACCTTAGCTCAAGCACGTCAATCAAGCAGGTTAATCTTATGATACTGACTTGGTTTTTGGTGACACGACCGTTTTTAGAGCCAACAAATTTCTATAACAAATCACAGAGCTTCTTCAGAATAGTGAGCTGAGCTGTTTATTAGTAGACCGACATTCATTCATTTAAACCCGGGTAAAATATATTATTAATGCTATTTTCGTGATCGGTGAAAAATGACTGAAGGACGTAGCACGGTGCGGTAAGAAGCACACAAACTGCAATGGCTGCCTGAACACTCATCACAGTCCATTACCACAGATGTATCCATCCGCTAACGACATATCTCACGAGCCAGAATCGAGCAGAACGCAGGAGACCCAACGGTTCGGTTTTCGGCAGCGGCTTCTCAGCAAGTCCTTATCGCTCAAATGATCGGAAGCAACAACACCACGCGTGCGTCACAGACTATCCGTTGAAAGGCCACCGGCATGCCTACCTGCGCGGGAAGGGCAGGTGATGCACGGACACTTTCTTTGCTGCAAGGCTGCACTCTGGTAAGGGACCGGGGAGCAGAATGCTGTTGTGGGAAGGTAATGCCGCGTGTGTGCAAAATTTTTGGTCCTAACGCCACTCGTTCTGTGGCAAAATGATTTCCATTCAGCATCAGCATATGTTTTGCTATCGAAGCAGAGATCCACGGTAGCATTTGTTCAAAATTATCCTTGGACTGGAACATTGATTTCAACGTAGGCAGTGAAACGGAAAATAAGTTGTATTGCGCAAAGCGTTGTCGCTTCACTAGAAAATGTATGAATAATGATTCAAATAACCTTGCTAAGGCGATGTTACGTGAAGAGGTGGGCAAAGTCCAAATTTTTAAAATTATGTTTTTTGACTAAAAGCAAAACTTTTGCTAAAAAAGTAAAAGCGTCTGAAGGAAGAAAATGTGTTGGAAAAGCAAGCTTCAAGACAATTTATTAACCTTAAAAACGGGGGCATTTTTAATGCTTTGCAGCAATGCTGTTTGGAAGCTTTTGGAAACAGTAAGGAAGCAACTCCAAAAGCGAACCTTGAAACGAGCACGCCTAAGAGAGTGTGCCCCATGCACTGAACAACAATGTATATTGCAAAAGTTTGGAAATGCTCCATGATGAAAACGATACAGGATGAGAAGCAAAGAAGTGATTTATGTATTATTCTCAAAAATGTGCTAAATAAACTGAAAAGTAATGAAAATGCAGCAAACTTTCTAGTTAAAAGTAAAACAATAAAGGGGTAGGACAGTTATGAATCTTTTATTCTTTGTTTGGTCTTCTGGTTGCCTAACCAAAGACCACCGCCAAAACAACTGTTATCTGTGAAAAATGATATGTTTGCTTGTTCGATCTTTGACCATGTAACGTCCATATGTCATTCTCATGCAATGATTTCAAGCAAGTTGATCTCGGAAAAACAAAAAATGTATGCAGTTTACAGATCAACGGCAGGAGAATAGTAAAGGAACTACATACAAATACGTGGTAAAATATTGATCACGATGATGTGAAACTTTTTTATGCATCAGCTGCACACATTATTCCTGTGGAGAAAAGATTGCCAGGAGAACTGGGTTTCACTAAAGACAACATTCTGCTGATTGTGATGTTATTCGCGTGCCATGTGTCAAGCAAGAATACTGCAAGCATCGAAATATAAAGCATCGGTGTGATCCCGCTCACGGTAAAATAAATAAAAATACAAAACTTAGCGCCAATCCATATCAGGGAAAATTTTCCGCTTCAGCAGCGAAAAAGATTCACTGAAAGAGGGATACATGAAGATATGCACGACAGCGATTTGCGCTAAGCCACGGGTTCTCAACCTACAGTCCGTGAACCTCTAAGGGGTCCGTGAAGGTGATTTAAGGGGTCAATGAATGTGATTTGAAAGGTAATGGGCTTTTTTCTGATATTTTCGCAAGGGTTAATAGGCTTTGTAGATATTTCGATTACTATTACGATGATGAAGACCTAATTTCAAATGTTTATTGCAACGTTTCTTCTTGAGGGGTCCGTAATCTTATTAAGATGTACTGGGGATCCGTGACCCACAAATGTTAAGAAACGCTGAGCTAATCAAAAATATACATCCATGTGTTTCCAAAGTTTCGCTTTGCAGAAGTAAATTTTCAAATTGATTTCACTTGTGGAAATTTCATTCTTTAATCTCAATATTGAATTGCTGGCGCAATGTGATATCAACGGCGTTTTAATTCCTATTGTGTCGGGAGGGAAAAAATCTTTGGATTGAATACGTAACGAACTTTTTGTCAATGAAGTAGATGTTAAAATGAATTGGTAATCTTATGGTTTAATGCTAAGAAAGTGTTTGTCGACGGAAACTGAACAGCAAACTCTGCAAAAACTTTTAGTGCCAAGAGTACTTTTGAATATTTGTGTAGTGACATTTAACAAACAACTGTCCTGAATTCTCAAGAAATATTTTGATGGCCAAATACTGTTAGTGATAAGCGTTATCGTTCTCAACGCTTTTTGACACTGCGTTGTCTGAATGTTTCTCGTCTGGGGAGGAAGCTCAGGGAGTCCTTGAGACGAACGCTTTCAAGGATGGAAACCAAGATTATGTCGAGACAACCTTTGCGGTAAGCGACTATTATACTCAAAAACGGGCAGCGACATCGTGAATCAAATTTATTTTCGCAAATTTTGTCCGCTACTGGTCACGTTCATACAGCACTCCTCATGCCGTGCCCATAACTTACGTGTATTCCCAAACGAGGTTTCACAGTTACTCGATCTGTTTCCTGGCTTATTCAGAACTTCTTGATAAAACCAAAACAGAAATGTTGAAGGGTGAAAATGAAATGTTTATACAAGCCTTTCTATTTTCGCAGTGGGTTAGAGCAGTCTGCTGTTACTTCCAACTGATTAAACCCGATCGGCAGACAAGACGATCGTGATCGTTTCGTAGAATACAATGGTAAAACGCTTGTATTGTCAAATCGACATGCTTCGGGCAAGATATATATAAATATTGTTTAATGCATTCATTCCAGGAATATGTTGATACGAATGATTAAATCATTCATCAATTTCAACCTTTAGACCAGCTTGAATCCTATTTTGAGCAAACAACATTAAATAAACGATCGGCACTCATTGTTAGGAAGTGTCTTGGAACAATGCTGTAAAAGTGCCGTTGCTAAATTCAGTGACACCCGTAATACAAACGAAACTTATTTTGTCTACTCATATTAAGCATCTTGCAAAGGTCAAGTTATCCATCACGTTAATCCAATAAGACAGCTCCGGAGGCTTGTTTTGATCAAAAACATGACCGAGAAAACGCGCGGTCTGTTTTACCCGGAATACAGAAAGATATCTTTGTAAATGCTTGTTGCACCCCGTATGTCTATAAATACTTACCGTGCAGCTGTTGTACACTGCGACCCATGGGAACAAATGATATTACCCTAGTCAGAAATCTGCTAGCCTTCTTATAACAAACAGTTTTCGTGATATTCGAAACACCAATGGTGCATAGCTCCAACAGTAATTTCTCATTTTTTGTTTTTTTTGCACAGTAACAAATAATTTATAACGACCACATATGATGGATTGCTACAGTTCTTCAGTATCATCGGTGCTTTTGTAATGAAAATGAGGACTAAAAAAATGTACTCCATTCTCTTCTGGTAACAGCTGAACAACGTGGAGCTAACAAATAATTTATTTCCTATAAAGCACATTCTTTCACGCAATTAAAGTTTATGGCCCTTGTAAAGCTTCGCATAATCATCATCACAGCCTATAGTCCGTGTCACTAGAATCTCATCTTCCACCAGCATTGCATCAATCATGTAAAGTTAATTACTTCAACCTTGTCTGACAAAGCATGTCGATAAAAAGGCGTAGGTGACATTTTCTGCAGTTTCGGGAATGCTGCTAGCATTCAGAAGCACATTATATCTTTATATATAAACATTTGAAGAGTTTTTAAGGCGAGATTGACATAAACGTTTACTTTTTTGCTGGTATCAAGTGAATATTGCGCTTTCACCCTTCGCTTTGAAAACGGCCTTAAGTTTCTGACACCACAAATCCTTTAAGTTAATTACAATTTATAGCAACTGAGAAATTTTCGAAAATTTGCGATATACAGTAATCTTGTGCATACTGTATTTTTGACAGCATTAAAAACTGTACTCTTTAATAAATGAAACGACGCCGATGCCGAACGTTCTGAGAGATACTGGCCGATGTGGGAGAGATGCCAGAGAAACCGCTGGAAATTGCATTCAATATCTTGCTTTATTGCACTGCCCCAAATGTTTCAAGGCAGTATTTTCATTGAGGCCTGCCAAGGAACAGTCAGGCTTAACACCTTGCTTTCTTCTTAGTTATGCTTCACTTTTGATCAAGCCCGCTGCACTCAGGCACAGTTGCCGAGAACGCGAAAAACAATTTGCTGTAAAGGCCCTTCCCCGTTGAACCCTGATCTTGTTCTTTGTTTACAACGCAATGCATTTTCCGAAATCCTGGGCAACACACAGTGGCTCTTGCGTCAGTAAGAAATTTGGCATCAACTAGGTGATCCAACAGGCACGGTTCCTCTTGATCACCATTTGCCCTGTCGGAAATAATTGGCTTTAAATAAATCGGACTTCCACAAGAGCCACATTCGACTTGGGTGTCTTCCTGTACGCGAAATGACGCTGAAAGTAAACGCAAGATTATAGACAAATGTTTCCATTTGCGTAAGTGGAGTTGAAGCAGATTACCCCTCATAGTAAACCAACCTCTTTGTATTCTGTCCGACAGAGGTGGGAAACGAGCGATCTGTTTGAAATAAAACTTACTAAGATTAAAGTCAGAAGTCGATACATTACTGTCGACATTCCAGTGTTGCTAGCGAGCGAAATTGCGTCAGATAGCAGGACTCGAAGGAGAATTAACACTGAAGGTTGTAGATTTTCTTCAGCTGTCAGATCCAATTAAGTTATTGATTGTGGGTCGTGTGCGAAGATTTTTGATCTGGTTCTTAAACGACGTGCTAGCGCTTATGTTTCGAAATTCCACGCGATGAAATAATCGTCAAATAATGTTTGCGATGGTCACGTTTGTTCCAATCAAATGTCCGGATTTGATGGGCTGGGCTAAATTGCACGTCGAGACCACCGACAATGGCCGACGTTCAATGTCACTTCTACTCCATTGTGATTCATCGCGCTAACAAATATTTTAAGACAAATAAAAGCACGTCACCAATTTGACGTGGGATTTACGTGTATACGCCACGAAAATGCAAGTCATATTTCGGGATAGCGCTCCAGCTTGCAAAATTTGTCAGTTGTAATTACTTTAAATGAAATGCCTATAAAATGTAGGATAACTTTAGGGCGCATCTTCGTTCTTTTTAGAAAACAGCTCAAAGATTTTCATGCGCGTGTACGTCTCAATTACGGAAGCCGAAAAAGGAGGGATGGAAATAACACATATTAATTTTGCTTTGTGCCTAATTGCCTTTCTGTGACTGACAGCCGGCTTAAACGAAAAGACAATAAAGCTAATAAATAATTCATCAGTTTTTTCGCATGCAGTCAACAGAAAAATAGCACTTGATCTAGCTTAGCGCGCATTTATAATTGACTTCGAAAAGTACGTCATAAATACGTCAAGCCAATCGTACTATCTTGTCAGTGTTTGCTTACTTACTGATGCAAAGCGACTGCAAAGAAAAGCGACCGGACTAAATGCAGCATCGTGTTGCATGGTCGCATTTGAGCTAAATGTTGCATAAAGCAATCATCAAAGTTTGGACTTTGCTGCTCTCTAAACGTATGGCTAAAGTGCAAAGAAGTGCAGGGAAGAAATATCAGCAGCTAAACTCTTTGCTGCTCTGAACTCCACAAAATCATTCAGATTTCTTGGCATTTCGACTGCATTAAGTCGCTGTTTGAAAGCCATTACGTGGCGTCCCTTGATAATAGGAATAACGATTTATAATGAGCGCATTCAGCAATAACTAAACATCCGGTGATCATTTCAACTCAAGATGCTTAGAAACGTTCTCTAATCGCAAAGTTTACGTATACGTTGCGAGTTAATAGCAGGTGTAAACAAAAGTATTCGATTTATTTCTGATTTGCTCAATCTCTAAGCGGCATCTTTTCTCATATTGTGTAATGCATCACAAGCAAGCGCTTTTCGGCACCAAATACAGACACTTCTCGGTTTGTAAAGTTTCAACCAAATGTTTTGCAGGCATTTAGCACCTTGTCTGCACTTTGTTCAGTTAAAACTAAGAAATGCCGGTTGGAAACCATTGTTTTCTCCCATAAGTCACAAAAATACAGGAATGCTAAATGCATTGCTCTGGTGATACAAATAATAAACTTGCAGATGGAAACGAGTCCAGCAGGCACTGCCAACTGCAGATGAATATTGGCATTTCCGCTAGTTGGACATCTCAAAATAACTTTTCCATTGAGTTCCGCAGGTTTGGACACTCGCAGTGAGGGGCAATTGAGAAAACTTAAAGTTGGCAGGATCACGAAAATGCTACATTCGAACCGACCACAGTGAAACTTGCCGCGCCGTCCTTGTACTGCGCGATAACGACTTCCACTTATCCACGTGCGCTCTGGTCAGCTCAGAAGAGCAGAAAGCACGAGCTACGTGATTACAGTGATGGACGAGCGTCGATATTTTTAACCATGAGCAGATTCAAAGCCACAAGCACCTGTGTAATTGGTGGGACTAATTGACTTATAGACCTCTTGTCACATATATGCTTGAACCTTAGTACCGTCGTGGTCGGAATGTTGTCGTAACAGACTTATGTCGAAGATCAGTGGCTGGAGCGAGGTGGGCGTGACACCATACACGGTTTAAACACGAAACTTTACATCAGCAGTAAGCCATGCCAGTATGTTTCATCTCAAGGAAGAACTGTTTAATCTGAAGAAAGACTTTTTCGCGCAAAACTGCAAGTCGTACACTTCAGTTTATTTTTGTTTGATATTTTTGTTTTAATGTTGCAGCACTTCTTCAAAACTGAACATCATGCCACGTGCTTTGCTGGAATAAATGTTTATTGATATGATTTTTAAACAGATTCTTGCTATACCCGTCAACAATCAACAACAACAATCAAGAATGTCATTAGGAGAATAAAAGCCCAGGACAATACGAGGACTGAAAAGATAATACTGAAGTGCAACTGTTCAGTGGCTCATTTGCACCTTATTGTGAAAAATATTTCGTTGGCGAATGAGTTTTGGCGTCTAAAAACAACTAGTCACAAATACATTGTACAATAAACAAATATTTGAAAGGTTTGGCGTGCCACTTTTTCTGCGCATAAACGGCAACTTCCTTCTTCCAGAAAAGATAAAACAAGCAAGGAAGTTTCGTTATACCCGATGTACTCCCTTTGAAGGACCGCAAGTGGCCTGCGAGCGTATTTCCGCTTATTCTGCGCCGTAGACTTTCGCAATGAGACTTTCGCAATCCGCTCTGTTGGTAACCCACTGGTAGCACCATGCGTGAAGATCGTCGAAAAGAAAGGCTGAACATGTCGCAAGTGCCATTTTCAAGCCTTTGGTATGACCCGACCAGGATTCTAACATCCCATGTTCGGCGGCACGCGCTAGGCCACTTCGCCAGTGAAAAGATAACGATATACTGGCAAATCTAGTAGAATTAGATTTTAAATTGGTGAGTGAAATCACATGAAAATCTGCTTCTACGGTAAAAGTGTAAGAAGCTCTTGTAACAAATTTTGAGCACTCTAACATGCTTCTAAAATAGTTTTTATAAAATCGGTTTGTTTTTATAGAATCGATTCTTCTAAAATAATTTGAATAAAATCGACAAGAAAAAGAGCTGTGATATTACTGTTCACTTGCAACCGAAAACTGGTTGGTGATGAACAGCAAAGTTTTTCTGGAACACTGCTGTGCCGAATTTTTTCAGCAGCATGTTAAGCAGAAAGCATTACTGTGGTTTATTGTGCAACTGCAATTATGACATGAACTGACCAAGCGTGTTTTGCCCAATCCAAGGTTATAGAACTCGGTGCGTTAGATATTACAGCAAATGGAAAAAGCAAAACAACCTGTTGTCTTGGTGTTGCGAGGGGGTAACATCTTCAAATTTCAGCATGAGTTCTGAGGGTTGTTGAGTAATAGGTTTGACAAAAACATTTCCTGACGATACCACTTTCTCTCTGTAATCTGCTGGCTCGCGGGTCAATCTGCTTTTAAGAAAGATGCATAATGAATGATCTGATTCTATCATAAATTAATTCCTTGCTAGAAGTCTGATGCTCGTTGATAAGAGTTTCCACAGATTAAGACATACAAGCATCGCTGACCATGCCACTAATTTTAAGAGACTACACCGCACAATACATTTTGTTGTGGATGGCTGTAAAAATAGCTCCGCTGAGCCAGGCACGCAAAAGAACGAATAAAGTGCTGTAGTTAATTTTCTTTTGATTTTTTAACAACTTTTGCTTCGCAAGAAAAATACAAAATAAAATTACGCAAGCCACTTGGCTGTAAAATGGTGACCGACTCTGTGACGGCAATGTGCGAGGACCACATAACATTGGTGTTGGACAGCTTTAAATGGGAAACTTTAATGAGTTTTGCCTCACTTGCATATTTGCTGTGTTGGATACTAACGCATGCTTTAGCTCATCCAAAAGTTTGCTAAAACAATCTGCCTGAACGTCTGTTTAAAAAAAATTCTATTTCAAAGTTCCCTTGCTGTTGCCACTCATCTTGGCATCAACATCAACACCGCAGCTCTTCAGAAATGTTTTATTTTGATAAAGGTCGTTACTTTTTTATTTTACTTCAAATGCCAGTTTTATAGGTTTTTAGTGTTTTTACTCTACTTCACTATGTTCAATTTCTTTTTGCTCGCGTTTATACTCTCTTTGGCGTGTCGCTAGTGGACAGTAACGCCCACCTCCGCTTCCTTGCGCCGGGGGCCACGCGGCTACTTTCGTAGTAAAGACTAAATTGTTGACGAGTCAATGGCAACACCGCGTGCGAAGCGTTTCCTCACACCTAACTATTAACACCGAGCACGTGGCAGGACCGGGCAAGTTCCGTCTTTTCAAGTCTTCGGCACGACCAGGCCGGGAATCGACCACAGTCCATACCAGCTTTGGTGGCCCGTGCTCAACAAACTGAACCACTTGAACGGCGTTCCAAATTTTATTTTCCCCTTCTGTTCATAATGCTGATAGCCTTCGGTATTTGATAAAGGTATGACTTTGGTAACTGAGTTTGACGCCAACACTGAAATGTTTAGCCACACAACTGGAAAACGGACTGTTTCTTGTTCGTAGTGTTGCTCGGTACCGCCGCAATTTAAAAAGCAGGTTTTGCTAAAATCGAATTCGCAAATACAATGAGTAGCTTTCGTAACCTTGCGGAAGAATGTTCCGTGATATGTCAGTCAAACTGATAATATTGCAGGTTATACACATATCTAATGCCACAGCGTTGTAGCTCGTGTTAATTGATTGCACTTTGCAAATTTTTAATCCAAGACAAAAGCAAAGTTGATCTGTGAGAATAACGGGAATTTTTTACTTTTCTTTTCTGGAAAAAACTTTTGCCAGTTTCTGTCGGGATAGCGAATATTTTAATACTGAAAAATAGCATCGTTGAGTAAACCACACTATATTTTGCATCTGATAGTTTCGAAAATCGCGATTGGCATTGTTTTTCACAAGGACTGATTTCTATTTGAGCAGCACTATTCTCACAAATATACACTGCAGGGGATATATTGGAACTCTAACTGGAGACATTATAGAAACGTAAAAATAGCAGCAAATCGCAACTATACAAGGAAAAATTCTTGTAGTGAAAGACCTGAAGTTCTTAACATTTCTTAATAACTTTTTTGAAAAACCTCTTACAAATTAAGAGCTACATCAAGACATTTCTTAACTTGTTGCACTTTTTATCTAACTTCAAGCAGCTGCAAAGAGGGGTAGCCTAGTACGATGAGTGTCATTGGTTGTCTGCGACACAACATAAGGCTTAAGCCGATTGGTTCTTCACTATAACTTGCATAGGCTAAACGTCAGTGGGCATTCTTTTATTTTCACTGATTTACTGTTTTTGGATTTGGAATTTTTTCATTGGACAATAATAGAAAGGTATCGCTCACACAAAGATTGCTAGGATACTTGATGGACGATGTGACGTGTAAAGAAGCATGAAATTTTCCTTTGTCACTAAAGAGGCTTAATGCAAACGAGAAGGCACGAACACCTTGGGTAAAACCCCCTACAGTGACGGGTATGCTTGTTGCTGACCAAGAGTTTCAGTTTCATCAACAGGGAACCACCTACCTTGTGTTCTAATTAATGAAGCGAGGAGCATTGGGGAAGAAAATGCTGAAATATTCCATTGATAAAATTGCATCGAGACAGGAGAGCAAACGTTTGCGCAAAGCTCAGAGGTTGTCCTTTCTCTTATTCTAAGGGTTTCTCCCGTATTGAGAGTTCAAGGGAAAATCGTTAGCATAATCAAAACGAGTTCCAGCTCCTGTATGCACAGCACATTAAACATTTTAATATGATGATAACGTGGCACCTGCCTCGGTCAGTACTTGAGTAGAAGTGTAAACATGGGCGTCGGAAGGATTTTTTCCAGGGGGGCCAATAGTGGTTTTTCTAGGGGTATAGCCAAAAATATTTTTCCGGGGGGCCAAAAATGGCGAAATTTCTTTTTAACCACTCGAAAATAAGAAAACAATTAAAAAAAAATATGAAAAATGTCAAATTTCAAAATCCATCCGACGCCTGTGAGTGTAAGCATATATACTCTATAGTAGAATCTCGTGAAAGCACCTGTTTGTTTATTGTTTCCGCATGTGCAGAAGCAGGCATTTAATAAGAAAACGATAGAAGCACTTACGTTTGGATGCAACTGTGCCAGTGAACAGTTTAACGATTGTTATCACTCTTATTACTTATTTTCTTAACATATCTTGGTTGTACTTTAACCACTGCCAGTAGGAAAAATTTCAGCCTTTCGGTTTCGCGGCCTCTGGTACCTGTTGAGAAATGAAGCAACCAACAGATACATTGCCATTCAAACAACACTTAAGCAGTGACAAAATGTCCGTGAATTGTTTACATTAGCAGCAGAGCTGGCCAGAAAGTGGAGTGGCGGAGCCAGCTGAGACTTTCTTTAAAGAGGAGGCGGAGTCCTAATAATTTCGAATGCGCGGACTTCATTTTTCAGTCAACATGCACGTGTGCTTCTGTAATACTTAAAACATTGCTGAGTATAATCTTGTGTTATTTTGTAAAATTTTGACCTCAAATCCGCTCCGCGTCCTCGGTGCAAAGATGTTTGTAGTTGGAACTGATTCGGGGTCAAAAAATAAACCTCTGTCCGCCTTTAATTAAGAAGCGATACGTTGGTCGATATTGCCTACGCAGAATGAACCATAACTTGATTCGTAAGATGTAGGCTTAGACAGGGAGGTAACAGGGATCGTAGACTCTTATTTTTTAGGATAAAAGTGTGCCAAAGTGTGCCATAGAACAAGCAGAGCTTTATACACCTGTCGCAAGCCGATGTGTTTTTTGTGATATTTGGGTCAGATCAAGTAATAATCGATCAACTGTTTATGCTGTTCCCTGAAAGTTATTCACGAACGGATTTCAGTTCAGGTTAATGACGTGTTTGTCTTTCAAAAAAAGCTCGATTTAGGGAGCCATTTGTTGAAAAACTTTTTCCTAGTTCTTGCGTGCTCAGTAAAACTGTCTGCTATTTACACTGGATTTCAAGATAACCTGGCGTTTTTCTAAAGCCTTTTAATTTTAGAATGAAATTGCTTCGGTGTTTTGTTCTGAATTTAAAGCTTGGCATGGCAAAGGTGCATGATTTAAACCTGTGGAAAAATTTGTTGTTTGTCCGATGTCTGTTTATACTTAAAAAAGTTTAAACCACCTTGTATACAAATTTCGAAATTCGAACAAATGTTTCACATTTCTTAATCGCTTTTTTGACTAAAGAAGCTTAAGTATTCTGTTTGAGCCATTTTATTTATTTTCAAAATAGATCTTATCCTGCGGATTTGCCTTCATGACTAAAATATTTCAGAAATCGGCTGATGGAAGTCATTGTTTAGGACTTTGCAAAGAACTTAAACAGTTTCAAGGGATTCAAAAAGAATCATGTTAAGCAACAACGCCAAGGCTTATGTAAAGTAAATACCAGCGAATAATTATTATCCAAATTAGTTTTCGCACAGCACTTGTCGCTTTTTGCATGGAAAGTTATCAGCGATGAGCCAAGTCGCGCTTTTGTTGTTGACGATTTCTCAATAACTGCTTAACTTCATCCACTCTTCCTAATTTTTTGTTCAAGGGTTATTTGTGTTGTCTCCTGTTAACACGGTTATGGTTGAATCTTCGCAATGACTCGATGTGCGACACTTCAATGTCATTAGTTCAGTGTGAACTTTTTCTTCCTTACCAACACCAAGCACTGCTGGGCCAACATCTGCATTAGCACGATGTAGCCTGTTCAAGGAATTGAACGTTCCGTACGCTTCGCGCAACTACAACCCGCGAGAGAGTTGCAAGGCAATCGAACTAGCGTGTTACTTCATTCCGGGCCTTACCTGAAACAAGGCGATCAAGTTTTTTAATGCGCTTTTTCACTCACCACTAGTCTAATACGTCAAGCCGCTAACTATGTCAACATTGAAAAGTGCGATTACCTGTAAAGATACGTAAAATTGTGTACAGTGCTAAGAGTGAGAAAGGCTGCACTTAGGTTTTGCCGTGCTTTTAGATTCAAGATCTTGGACATGTTTTTTCCGCACGTGCGAAGAAAGCTCTTCATGGCTGAACGCAACAGCAGCAGTCTGTGCAGAACGTTGCCAATGAATTTTTTTAGTTTTTTGTGAAGTGAACAGCAGATTACAACAACATTTCCTTCATTTCAAACTTTTTGTTGCTGTAGCCAAGGCAATACTTATGTACTCCACGTAAAGGCAGTGCCTGGTGCGAAAACGTGGTTGGACGTACAGTCTAATAACGCGTTTCTGCTAGATAAGTGGAACAACTGATCAAGGTATTTCATTTTTCAAAACCTTTTATTGAAAATAGGTTTGGTCAGCTTATTACTTTGGCGACCCAGCTAACAGCGCTATTTCTCCTGTGTCTGTTTTACCTTTGCGAGGAACGTGGGGAAGGTGTAAAGAAATCAATGGATTTACTTTATTCTCAATTCCGATTCGCTGCAAGATTGCAAAAACGCTGAGGTTAGGTACGTTGACAACTACTGACTGTGAGACTACCACCGTTGTCAAAAAACTTTTAGAGAATTGTTATAGATCATCGAATTTTGCCAATCTTTAGGAAAAATATCATTGCGTCGTAGAGCTTTACAGACAAATATAATGTAACTAGATGAGCAAGTGTCTTCATCATTTTTTCCCACTGCACTTGGAAAAAGCAACTCAAATGCGTTTACGTACATTTTTGCAGCACTGTTGCAGTGACATGCAAAAACACATGCACAAACAACTGTTCAAACGCATGAAAATTTGTCTCAGTTTATGTTCTCCTTTGCACTGTCTTTGACAGAAAAGTTTTGGTTTAAAAGCAGGAATTATCAACAATCTGTTTTCTGCTCTAGAATGGAGCTCAACTTGTTTGAACAACACACATGATACAATAAAAGGTTACAGGGCAATGTTCCGACCAAAACGTGACGTAGCTTTTTGAAAACAATACATATTCGTATCTTTTTATGACAAGTGCATCATTAGCAAAAATGTTGTGTATCTTTTCTAGGCGCAGAGCTTATTTTTAAGTTAAAGAGAAACAATTTTTGGTTCCGCATTTTTTGGTGATGGCTCGCAACATCTATATGCACATAATAAAAACCGATAGAATGATTATATTTGAGTTATTGACTGAATCATTCCTGAACTGTAAAGAAGGAAAGAAGGAATTGAGTTTACTTAAATAAGAGCTGATGCCTATTGGTTGTTTGAAATATAACTCTGTTTAACAACATAGTGGCTGATTCTTTACCCACAACAGACGCTTTTCGATAGATACTGTAAAGAAAAGTTACGAATTATTTCAACCGCTGTTTTTAGCAAAGCCGTGGTTTTTAGCAAAGCCGTCCATACCCCTCTTTTGCTCGTTAGTTGTTTTGTGAAGTCAAAAGAATACGTTTTGTTTTTCAGGTAATAACTGCCAAACTCAAGTTTTTGTGAAGCTTAAAAACTTTGGCTTTTAAGGTTTTAATAATGTAGTTCTGCTTCCGACTTCAACATTGCTTTGCTGCAAAAGCTAATGTCAATACCTGGTACTTCTTTTTACGACAGCAGTCTGTTCGTCTTGGATGCAATAGCAAAGCAATCAGGGTAGATATTGTGCAGAAACAACCAGGTCTCTTGTTTGTTGTTGGCAGCAGACCTCAGATGTTTCAACCTGCTGGCAAGGCGTTTTTGAATCACGCGAAAGGTCTTCTACAAAAAACATCCTGGCCAACGTGAGCGATTTTGAAAGAACCCGGAACACTACATGGGATGGAACGGTTCAAAAGGTCAACGGCTCGTCACTGCGCACGAACAAAACGCTTCACGATCAAGGTACGTTCCGTTTCGGTCGAGTTTGGCAATTGAGCAAAAATTAAACACGGTCCTGTCACGGGGGGCCACACGCCAATCGCCAAAATCGTGTTGCTTGAAGTCGAGATATGTCTATGGGGACGCTACCCTAAGATACATCATCAAGAAAGAACAAATAATTTGAAAGCTGTGACTAATATTTGTGTACAGGTGACGAAGACTTTTCGATGCTGGTCGCAACGTTACATGGCAAACGTTTATGAAAGTGCTTGATAAACAATGAGTTGTTTTGATTTAAGATGATCCTTGCCCTTTAAGCTTTTTCGGTGATATATCCCAGTGGCATATGGGTGACGACATCAAACACCTGGTCGGACGTGGTGATCGATAACTGCTGATATCAAAGACCGGGCAATTGGAGAAGGTGGCCAAAGGAATTCGCACGTGTACGTCAATGATCCCCTAAAAGGATCCCAAACATCGGAGTTACATCATAGTTCGATCGTGTCTTTTCTAAACGGTCAAATTAAACCACCCGACAGAATATTTCCCATACTATTTCTGTTGGGAATTCTTGCCACACATTGTTCTTGAGCATGAAGTGATGAAAATGCAACGACTACAGGATACACTCCACCTGCATTTTCGCACGACGCACTTAAAACGCTATTATCACTGTTTTTTGCATGCCCTTGTCGAATAGTTTTTAGTTAATCTTGCGTCCCTGGCCAGCAACAGAAATTAAGCAACGACATTAAAACTATGTAATACTGAATTGAGTCAACACCTTGACACGAACGCGCATAAAGACAGACAGTTTTTTATCGGATTATAAATACGAAAAACAGGATATGGCACATGACGAGACGGGTCGTGTCGTGTCGCTCACACCAGGGTTTGTTGCCATAACATGCAATAGTTGTCTAAACTGACTGCTCGCTTGACTGTCGGAAAAAGTGAGGATTTTGTGTTAAGCCGACAGCGCAAACGGATTACGATGTAGCAAATATGAGATTCTAACTCTGGTAACTATCGAGCCATAAAGATT